>OLOG01000038.1_pt1 | contig 140593 bp, 127 predicted proteins | sample 1672351 | NCBI WGS metagenome assembly OLOG01 (sample SAMEA3136674, study PRJEB25190) | human gut metagenome | biome: human gut; feature: human-associated habitat; material: faeces | place: Austria | collected 2013 | reverse complement strand
TTATAATGAATGGAGAAAAATCAGAGGTCTGTGGATAAAACTGCGGAAACTCAAGAAATAATAAAATTGCAACTTTTCATTGATTGTGATAGAATAAGAAAGTTAATCTTGGCATGCATTTATAAATGCCATGGAAACTGATACAGAAAGATACTAGAAAGAAGGATATAAATGAAGCGCGAAGATGTGAGAAATATTGCAATCATTGCCCATGTCGATCATGGAAAAACGACTTTAGTAGACGAGATGTTAAAACAGAGCGGAATTTTCCGTGATAATCAGGAAGTCGCAGAAAGAGTCATGGACTCAAATGACATCGAGAAAGAAAGAGGAATCACGATCCTGTCTAAGAATACAGGAGTTATGTATAATGGAATCAAGATCAATATCATCGATACACCGGGCCATGCAGATTTTGGTGGAGAAGTAGAACGTGTACTTAAGATGGTAAATGGTGTTGTATTAGTTGTCGATGCATTTGAAGGACCAATGCCACAGACAAAGTTCGTATTAAAGAAAGCATTAGAGCTTGATCTGTCAGTGATCGTATGTGTCAACAAAGTAGACCGTCCGGAAGCAAGACCAGATGAAGTTGTCGATGAGACATTAGAATTATTAATGGAATTAGATGCAGGAGACAAACAGCTTGACTGCCCATTCGTATTTGCATCAGCCAAAGAAGGATTTGCAACATTAGATCTTGATGGTGAGAAGAAAGATATGAAACCATTATTCGAAACGATCATCGATCATATCGAAGCACCAGAAGGAGATCCAGAGAAGCCATTACAGGTACTGATCAGTACAATTGATTATAATGAATACGTTGGACGTATCGGAATCGGTAAAGTAGATAATGGAGAGATTGCAGTCAACAAAGAATGTATCGTAGTAAATGCCCATGACCCAGAGCGTAAAGAAAAAGTCCGTATTACCAAATTATATGAATTTGAAGGACTTGATAAAGTAGATGTAAAGAGTGCACAGGTAGGATCTATCGTAGCAATCTCTGGAATTTCAGATCTGTCAATCGGAGATACGATCTGTGATGTGGATGGGGCAGAAGCAATTCCATTCCAGAAGATTTCAGAGCCAACAATCTCTATGCAGTTTATGGTAAATGACAGCCCTCTTGCAGGACAGGAAGGTAAATATGTCACATCAAGACATATCAGAGACAGACTGTTCAGAGAATTAAATACTGATGTCAGCCTTCGTGTAGAGGAAAGTGAGAATCAGGACAGCTACAAAGTATCTGGACGTGGAGAATTACATTTATCCGTACTGATCGAGAACATGCGTCGTGAAGGATATGAATTTGCAGTCAGCAAGGCAGAAGTATTATACCATTACGATGAGAATGGCAAGAAATTAGAGCCAATGGAGATTGCAGTCATTGACGTTCCAGAAGAATTTACAGGAGCAGTTATTGAGAAATTAAGCCAGAGAAAAGGTGAACTTCAGAATATGACAGCAGCCAACGGCGGATATTCAAGACTTGAATTCTCTATCCCATCCAGAGGACTGATCGGATATCGTGGAGAATTTATGACAGATACAAAAGGAAATGGTATCTTAAATACACTGTTTGATGGATATGGACCATACAAAGGAGATATCCAGTATCGTAAACAGGGATCATTGATCGCATACGAAGCAGGAGAAACGATCACATATGGTCTGTTTAATGCACAGGAGAGAGGTACATTATTCGTAGGACCTGGTGAGAAAGTATACGGTGGAATGGTCATCGGACAGACAGGAAAGACAGAAGATATCGAGATCAACGTATGCCGAAGCAAAAAGCTTACAAATACACGAGCTTCAGGATCAGATGATGCATTAAAATTATCTCCTCCAAAGATCTTAAGCTTAGAGCAGGCATTAGAATTTATTGATACAGATGAATTGCTGGAGATCACTCCAGAGAACATCCGTATCCGTAAGAAGATCTTAGATCCAACAATGAGAAAACGTGCAAAATTCTCATAAAATAACAGAGTAATTTACAATTGTATATAAAATGTCGAAAAAGTGGGGCTAACTTTGTCGAATGATTTTTCTTCTAATTGTGCCAGAATTGGAATAGGATTTAAAGTATACTAATAGGACACAAGAAGGGAGAAAGAGTATGACAGAGCAGGGAATCAATCATAATCAAGTGGAGGTTTGCGGGCGTATTAATTCAGCGTTTGAATACAGCCATGAGATTTTCGGAGAAGGATTTTATACAGTCAAACTTTTAGTAAACAGATTAAGTGAAGTAACAGACGAGATACCATTACTTGTATCAGACAGACTTGTGGATGTCAGCAAAGATTACACAGGGATGCTTGTAAGGGCATGTGGACAGTTTCGTTCCTTTAACAAGCATGAGGAGAATCGTAATCATCTGATCTTATCCGTATTTGTCAGAGATCTGGAATTCATTGACAGCATGGAAGGATACAGACCAAATCAGATCATTTTAGATGGATTTATCTGTAAACAGCCAGTATACAGGATGACACCGCTTGGAAGAGAGATTTGTGATATTCTTCTTGCGGTGAATCGTTCTTATGGTAAATCAGACTACATACCATGCATCTGCTGGGGAAGGAATGCAAGATTTGCAGGGAATCTTGAAATTGGTTCAAGAATTCAGCTGATCGGAAGGATTCAAAGTAGAGAATACCAGAAAAGAGTCTCAGAAAACCAGCTGATCAAACGAGTAGCCTATGAGGTATCTGTAAATAAACTGGAGTTTCACGAAAAGGATGAAGAATAAGTTGTATTTATAGTATCAGAAATGATATAATATCCTAAACCAAATATATTACTACAAAAGGAAGATTCTTTGAGGTGAAAAGATGGAAGGACGAGTGGAAGTATACTGTGGCCAGGGCAGAGGAAAAACATCCTGTGCGATCGGTCAGTGTGTGAAAGCAGCCGGGCAGGAAAAGCAGATCATCATGGTTCAGTTCCTTAAAGGAAAAGAAACAGAAGAATTAAGCTTTTTCAAACGTTTAGAACCAGAAGTACAGTTATTTCGTTTTGAAAAATATGAAAGACCATACGAAGAGCTAAGCGATGAAGAGAAGAAAGAACAAGATCATTTTATTTATAACGGTTTAAAATACGCACATAAAGTCATAGACACAAGACAGTGCGATGTTGTCGTTTTAGATGAAGTGCTGGGACTTTTGGATCTGGGTCTTTTAAAGACCGAAGAACTGGTGGAGATGTTAGAGAACCGAGGTGATGATCAGATGATCATCATGACGGGAAGACAGATTCCAGATGAATTGATACCATATACAGATGCGGTATATTGCATCAGTACGATCAAAGAATCTTAATGTTGATGCTACACAGGATGATAGGAGGAAAGAAAAATGTCAATTTTTACAGGTGCAGGTGTTGCATTAGTAACACCATTTAAAGAAGATTTATCGGTGGATTACGATCAGTTAGAGAAATTTATTGATTTCCAGATCGATAATGGAACAGACAGTATCATTATCTGTGGAACTTCAGGAGAAGCTTCTACAATGTCTCATGATGAGCAGATCGAAGTAGTCAGCGCATGTGTTTCTCATGTGAACGGAAGAATTCCAGTCATCGCAGGAGCAGGAGCAAACTGCACAGATGAAGCTTTAAATCTAGCGAAGAGATCAGAGAAAGCAGGAGCAGACGGACTGTTAGTCGTAACACCATACTATAACAAAGCAACACAGAAAGGTCTGGAAGAGTACTATACAACAGTTGGTAATTCTGTGGACATTCCAATCATCATGTACAATGTACCAGGAAGAACAGGAACAAATATCCAGCCAGCTACAGCAGTGAAGATTGCAAAGAGTGTTGATAACATTGTAGCGATCAAAGAAGCAAGCGGAGATATCGGACAGGTGGCAACACTTGCAGCATTAGCAGACGGATGTTTAGATATCTATTCAGGAAATGACGATCAGGTAGTACCTCTTCTTGCATTAGGTGGAAAAGGTGTTATCTCTGTATTATCCAACGTAGCACCAAGAGAAACTCATGACATGGTTATGAAATTCTTAGAAGGAGATGTCAAAGGAAGCTTAGACATTCAGTTAAAATACATGGATGTGATCCATAACTTATTCAGCGAAGTAAATCCAATCCCTGCAAAACGTGCAGTTTCAGAGATGGGATATTGCAGAAATATCGTAAGACGTCCATTAACAGAGATGGAAGAAGATCACGCACAGGTATTAATTAACGCAATGAAAGAAGCAGGAATTCTTTAAGGAGTTACAAAAGATGGTTAAGATTATGATGCATGGCTGCAATGGAGTCATGGGACAGGTGATCAGTAAGATCGTAGAAGAGACAGAAGGAGCTGTTATGGCATGTGGTGTTGACCGCATGGATGACGGACATAACGATTATCCGGTATTTACAGATATCAATGCATGTGATGTGGAAGTTGATGCGATCATCGACTTTTCAGCAGCACCAGCCGTTGATGGATTACTTGATTTTGCGGTTGAAAGACAGATTCCAGTTGTATTATGTACAACAGGATTAAGTGATGAACAGTTAGAGAGAGTTCACGAAGCAAGCAAGAAGACAGCAGTACTTCGCTCAGCAAATATGTCATTAGGAGTGAATACATTATTTAAGGTATTAAAATCCATGACAAAATTATTAGCAGATGCAGGATTCGATATTGATATCGTAGAAAAACATCACAGAAGAAAACTAGACGCACCATCTGGAACAGCGATCGCACTTGCAGAAGCTGTCAATGAGCCATTAAACAACGAATATGAGTTTGTTTATGACAGAAGCCAGAGAAGAGAACAACGTCCAAAGAAAGAGATTGGAATCTCAGCAGTCAGAGGTGGAACAATTGTTGGAGAACATGAGATCATCTTTGCAGGACAGGATGAAGTCATCGAATTAAAACATACAGCATATTCAAGAGCTATCTTTGGAAAGGGAGCAGTCAGTGCAGCCCTTTACTTAGCAGGAAAAGAAGCTGGTATGTATGATATGAGTGATGTCATTGGATAAGAGATAAGAGTTTAAAGACAATAGATACATTCGCCATTAAGACAGTGTGTTTATTGTCTTTCTTTATGGCAGGAGAGATAACATGAGTAAGATAAAGATTGCATTTTTTGATATTGACGGGACATTGATCGATCCAGAGAAGAAAAGAATAACAGACAATACCAAAAAAGCATTATTAAAGCTTAAGGAAAATGGAGTTAAGATCTGTATTGCAACAGGAAGACCGCCAGAAAAAGTTCCAGATTTCAAAAGTGAAGGAATAGATTTTGATGCATTTTTGACGTTTAATGGTTCTTATAGTTTTAATGAAACCGAAACGATCTTTGAAAATCCGCTGGATAAAGAAGATGTAAAACAGATCATCCAAAATGGAGAAGAAATGGGACATCCTGTGGTATTAGCGACAAAGGACAGGACAGAAGCAAATGGATTAGAAGAATACCTCGTTGAATATTTTTCCATTGCAAATCAGAAGATCAAGCTTGCACCAGATTTTGAGGAGCTTTCAAAAGAAGAAGTATTTCAGATTATGATGGCAGGCGGTAAGGATGAATATAAAGCGATGCTTAAAGATACAAAAAGAGCAGCAGTTGCAGTATGGTGGCCGAAAGCTGTCGATATCATTCCGTCAGATGGAGGAAAAGGCGTTGCAGTTGAAAAGGTTTTAGAATACTACCATTTGAGCAAAGAGGAGGCAATGGCATTTGGAGATGGTAACAATGATCTTGAAATGCTAAAGACCGTTGGACTTGCGGTGGCAATGGAAAATGCATCCAAAGAGTTAAAAGAGGCAGCTGATGTAATCTGCGGGCATGTATCAGAGGATGGAATTTATACATATTGTAAAGAAAATAATTATTTTGAATAAAAAAAGAATGGTTTCAGATACCTTGTGTAAGAAACCATTCTTTTTTTACAGGAAAGTTTGATGTTAAACAATATTAGGAATGAACTTTTTTCGCTTTTGGATATATTTTTTTCATTTTCTGGTCATTATAATGAGTATCAAGAAATCTTTCGAAACCATTGGAAGCAGGAACCTGTTTGTCTCTCTGATCATAACGGATCAAGGCAGATAAAGACATCAGCATATTAAGTGTCATAAAAACAACGACAAACCATGTAAAAACAGTTCCAAAAGCGATTGGAAGTTTTTCAATCAGTCCGGATAGTAATGGATAGATTTTTTTAAACCAGGCAACTGTTGCAATTCCCCAGAAGAAACAATAAAGAAGATTGATTCTTCCATTCAGATTAAAAGGCATCTTACTGTAATCCCAGAACACCTTTCCGAAGACAATTTCACTTAGAACACTGCACAAATATTCATAAGCACCTCCAAGAAATGTTCCCATCAAAAATAAAAAGCTGTCAGAACGGTCTTTATAACGGTATAAAAGTAAAGTAACTCCGGCAAAAGCAAACCCCCAGACGATACTGAACGGACCCCATACAAGGCTGCTGCGGCTCATCCAGACACCCATCTTTAAACGGCAAAAGATCGTTTCGATGATATCCCCAAGCAAAGAACCTATAAAAAACAATAAAAAGACTTTATAAAAGCCACATCCCTGGGCAAAGACACCTGTTTTTGGAATTGTTGGGAGTTTTAATTTGCGCTGTGGATAAGCACGTTCGACACGGTGTTCCACGTAAGAAGTTATCAACGTATTTAACTTCATGCTTACTTTTGTAAGATATGCATCCGCAGATTCCCAGCGCCGCTTATCAATATTTTTCCCAAAAACAACGATCGCTGTAGCCAGAATATCGATGATCAATATTGCAAGCAGGATAAAAATGATAACGTGGCGTATCAAAGAAGGAATCATTTTATACAATGTAAAAATGAAAGGATTTGCAAATCTGACACCGAGATATCCAAGGATTCCCCAGAAGATCGAATGAGAAACGCAGATATAACCATCCAGATTCCATTTATTTTCAGAATAATCCCACCAGCGTTCATGATAAAAATGTTCAATAAAATGTCCGCCAAACCATTCAATGACGGTGGCATCGATCAGTGCAACAAGAAAAATCCAAAGGCCAGTCATCTCATGGGTATTGATCGTGATGATCACAGCACCGATTCCATAAGAAATACAAAGTGGTGAGTTAATAAATCCACGGTTTACAAAACGTTTCTGATGAAATGCTGCCTGTATAACTTCCAGAATCCATCCAGTAAAAGAATAAAGGAAGAAAAGAAAGCATAATTCAAATAATGTTTTTATCATATGTAAAGCTCCTTTTTTGCTAATATTGTATTCAGTATATAAAAAATGACCAAAAAAGACAAGAAAGAAAAGCATTGTATCACAAACTGCACAAAAGTATCTGTCAAATTATTCACAAAATTTCTGAACAAATGTAAATGTATACATAAAAAAACAGTTTACTTTGACATAATTTCAGAGAAAATGTATTGAAAAGCAAACAAAGATTGAATAGAATAATGGCATAGAGATTGATACAACTTAGAAAGCAGCAAATGAGAAAGGAGTATCGTCCAATGAAGAAGATTGTAGATGATTGGAGACTGATCTATAAGGTCTGCAGCCTGTATTATGAAGATGATATGAGACAGCAGGAAATCAGTGACTATCTTGGAATATCCAGAGCGACGATCTCAAGAATGCTTCAGAAGGGAAAAGAAAGCGGAATTGTACGCGTGGAAGTGGTCAATCCGATTCAGTTCACTTACGGCAAACTTGAAAAGACGCTGGAAAGAAAATATGGTCTGAAAGATGTGATCGTTGTCGAGAATAGTTCTCTTGATACCAGACAGGAATCTCTCAATAAGATGTATGAAAAGGCAGCACTTTATTTGTCACAGTTTTTCCGTGATGGAGATTACATCGGAGTATCTATGGGATTTACTCTGCATAATGTAGCAAGGACACGAAGATCATTTGCGAAAGACAATCAGTACATGTTTGTACCAATCGTGGGAGGCATCAGTCCAAACAGTATTAATGGAGTGGATGTCCAGAGCAACCAGATTGCAAGGGAATTTGCAGACAAATTTGGTGGCAGCTATACACAATTTCTTGCTCCGGCACAGTTCTCAGATAAGAAGATCAAGGATTATTTTCTGGAAGAAAAGTCAGTGAATTTTATCTTTGATGATTTTGAAAAACTGGATACAGTTGTTATGGGAATCGGAGCAAATGATACAGGAACAGATTCGACACTGATTCATGCTGGATATATTACAGATGAAGAACTTCAAAGCTTCGCAGGCAACGGTGTTGTTGGAAATGTGGCACTGCAATTCTTTGATTCCGAAGGAAAACGAGAAAAATTTCAAGGATTTAACGAAAGAGTGGCAGGTATGCCAGCAGACCAGATCAAGAAGATCAGGAACCGAATTGGTATCGCAGGTGGAGCAGAAAGGGTGAAAGCAGTCAAAGGCGCAATTGCTGGAGGATATATCAATATATTGATCACCAACAATGAGTGTGCTGAAAAGCTATTGTAACACGGCAAAAAAAGGAACTAATCAAGATAAAAAAAGTTATATTTTTATTAGTTTTCTTTTTTTGGATAAAATATCTGTAAAAATAACACAAAAATGAGAAAAAAAGTAAAAATAGAATAGAAAAAAACAGCGGAATAACCGCTGTATGGAATCAGTCAAGCAGAGCAAGCGCTGTTTCTTTGGTAGTAAAAAATGAGTTGATCAGATGAAGCGACAAAGCAGAATGAATAATATCTTTCTTGTAAGTTCCTTCAGCAATACCAATAGAAACACGAGCATGTTTAGAAGCTTTAAAAATATCAGCATGAATGATTCTCTCTGTAAGTTCTGTCTCTACAAGTTTTGAATCTGAGGTTAAAAACTGTAAAGAGATATCACCGATAGCACCAGCATCCTTTAGCTGGGCGACTTCATCCGCAGAAAGAATATCATGTCTTGTCAGAAAAGAGGTTTCAAAAGTTCCGATCCCTGTGATGATGATATCTGGATTCTCAGCAAGATTAAGGGTTGATTGAACTTTTGGGTTCGAACTTAAAGTTTCGTATTCTTCCTTGGAAGAACAAAATGCTGGGAAATGAAGTAAATGGGATTTACCACCTGTCAGATTAGCCAGCTGGATGACGTTATAGTTTGGCAATGTATCAAATGAAGCGCCAAAACTTCCAGCAAGAGGGACGATCTGAATATCAGAAAACTTCAATGGATGGATATGGCGGATAAATCTTGAAACAGCATTTCCCCATGCTACACCGATGACATCGGTTGGTTTGATCTGTGAGATGAAATAATTCACAGCAGCCATGGAAAGATAATCTTTGGATGTATCGGAATTGTCGATAACACTTGCATATTCAAGCTGGTATTTATCACAGAGTTGCTGCTCTAACTGAGTATTTCCAAGGATTGGAGACTCGATTTCAATCTTAACGATACCGAGTTCTTCAGCACGGGTAAGAAGTTTTGATACCCAGGGTCTTGAAATATTAAGTTTCTTGGCGATTTCCTGTTGGGAGAGTTTGTCTTTGTAATATAAAGTTGCGATCAAAGTAATGCGATCTAACATAGCATCATTGTTTTCTAGTTTTTTCATAGGCAACATCCTTTATAAAAGTAATTTTAATCGTAAAAAGCACAAATGTGACATCTTTTTAACAAAATTATATTGTAAAAAATACAGAAATTCAAGAAAAAATGGATAAGAAAAAGAAAAAAAGACGAACAAATGTAAAAGAATGATATATATGGAACAAAGGATACCAAAGTCCAATGTAGATTAAAGGGCCCGATTCGATGGATGAGGTATTTGGAGAAACATTTATATAGAGTGAAAATGAAAAAATTATCATAGGTAAACATTAAAAAAGGAGGAAAACTTATTTATGACAGTTATTTCAAACATTGCAAATGGCTTTATAGGATTGTTCAACGCAGGTGGAGAGCAGTTTATGAGCTGGGTAACAGGAATTATTCCTTTAGTTATCTGCCTGATGACTGCGGTTAACGCACTGATTGGATTTATTGGGGTAGAAAGAGTAGAAAAGTTTTGTCAGAAGATCACAAAATATACACTTCTTCGTTATACATTGCTGCCAATCATGGCCGTTATCTTTTTAACGAATCCAGCGATGTATACATTTGGAAGATTTTTAAAGAAAGAACATAAAGCAGCATTTTATGATGCGACAGTTTCATTTTGCCATCCAGTAACTGGATTATTTCCACATGCAAATGCAGGAGAGTTATTCGTATACATGGGAATTGCAACAGGTATCCAGAAATTAGGATTATCTATTGGTGGTCTTGCAGTAAGATATTTCATCGTAGGTGTGATCGTAATTTTGATCCGTGGTATCTTATGTGAAAAAATTTATGCAGTATTAAGTAAGAAAGCAAATTAAGGAAAGGAGAATCCAATATGTATAAAACGATTACGATCAAAGCTGGAAGTGGTGGATGGGGAGGACCATTAACTATCGTACCTACAGAAAAATGCAATAAGATCTTAAGTGTTACAGGTGGAGGAGTTCATCCGGTCGCACAGAAAATTGCAGAAATGACAGGAGGAGAAGCAGTTGATGGATTTAAGGAAACTCTTCCAGATGATGAAGTTTTAGTAGCTGTTGTAGATTGTGGTGGTACAGCCCGCTGCGGAGTTTATCCCAAAAAAGGAATTTTTACGGTAAATATTGAACCAGTAGGAAAAGCTGGTCCATTAGCAAAATATATTACACCAGAGATTTATGTATCAGCAGTTACAGAAAGTGACATTTTTGAATCTGATTATGCTGGCCATATTACACAGAAAGCATCAGAAGAAAAAGAACAGCCACAAGCAAGTGCTGCTCCAGAGCCAAAATCAAAAGCACAGGCAAAAGAAGAAATTGCAAAAGCAAACGAAGGAAAAAATGAAAATATCGTTGTCCGTATTGGTAAAGTTGTTGGACGTGTTGTAAATATCTGTTTTCAGGCAGGTCGTGATACGATCGAAATGGTTGTTGGAACAATCCTTCCATTTATGGCATTTACAGCTACACTGCTTGGTATCATTTCGGCTAGTGGACTTGGAAATGTCATTGCAAAAACAATTTCACCTATTTGTTCTACATTGCCAGGAATGGTAGCGATCGCATTTATTTGCGGTATTCCGATCCTTTCTCCAGTCCTTGGACCAGGAGCTGTTATTGCACAGGTAGTCGGAACATTGCTGGGATCACAGTTTGCACTTGGAAATATTCCTCCACAGTATGCACTTCCAGCTTTGTTTGCAATCGATGCACAGGCAGGATGTGACTTTATTCCGGTTGGATTATCCCTTGGAGAAGCAGATTCAGAAACCATTGAATATGGTGTTCCAGCCGTATTGTTTGAACGACTGATCACAGGACCATTAGCGGTACTGATCGCGTTCGCATTTAGTATTGGAATGTATTAATAAATATAGATTTCACAGGAGGTAGAGAAATATGAAATATCAGTCTAAAATCGTTGGACTTGGACCAGATGCGTTAGCGTTTCTGGAAGATGAAGATATGAACTTTATCATCATTTTTAACGAAGATGCACCACCAGAACTTGCAGAATTATCGGTACTTCATACAAAAGCTGAATTGAAAGAAGATCCAGCTGTTGGAGATACATTAAAGATTGGAAATAAAGAATTCAAAGTCAGTGCTGTCGGATGGGAAGCACCTCATACATGGGCAGAACTTGGACATTGCACATTAGATTTCAAGGGAGGATCAGAGGCAGAACGTCCGGGATGTATCTCTCTTGAAGGAAACCAGCTGACAGCAGAAGATTTAGCCGTTGGCGGTGTCATTGAATTATATTAATTTAGCACTTATTAATTTATTTATATATAAGATAAGGAGAATGTGATTATGTTAAACATGGATCAAAAATTAATCAAAAGACAGGAAGAAGGAAAAATCATCAAAACTGGTATCGTAGGTGCCGGACAGATGGGACGAGGAATGGTAACACAGATGGTACTGATGAACGGTATCACACCAGCCATCGTATCTGACATCAAAGTAGAAAATGCGGTTCACGCATTCAAATATGCCGGAGTATCAGATGAAGATATCGTAGTTGCAAAAACACTTGCAGATGCAAACGCAGCAATGGAAGCAGGAAAATATGTAGCATGTGAAGACGCAAACTTCGTATCCCAGGCAAACTTAGTAGAGTGTGCGATCGATGCAACAGGAGTTCCAGATGTCGGAGCAAAAGTAGCAACAGACGCAATGAAGAATAAAAAACACGTCGTTATGTTAAATGTAGAAACAGACGTAGTTATCGGGCCATACTTAAAGAAATTAGCTCAGAAAGAAGGAGTCATCTACACAGGATCCGCAGGAGATGAACCTGGAGCAGTCATGGAATTATACAGTTTTGCCAAAGCCATGGGAATGAACGTGGAAGTCATGGGTAAAGGAAAGAACAATAAGATCGACTACGAATGCAACCCAGATACAGTCTTAGAAGAAGCAACACGCCGTGTTATGAGTCCAAAGATGTTATGTGCATTTAAAGATGGAACAAAGACAATGGTAGAGATGACAGCGATGTCTAACTACACAGGGCTGATCCCAGATGTGATCGGAGGACACGGACCAAAGACAGCACCGGGAACAGAAGGTGTCAAAGAATTAAATGATATCTTCAAATTAAAAGAAGACGGCGGAATCTTAAACAAACATGGAGTTGTAGAATATGTAAACGGAATCGCACCAGGAGTCTTCGTAACAGTATCCACACCAAACGAAGAGATCGCATACCAGATGGGATACCACAGCATGGGACCTGGACCATTATGGACATTATACAGACCATTCCACCTGTGCAACTTAGAGACACCATTAACAGTAGCAAAAGCCGTGATCGACGGAGAAGTTACATGCGTGCCAATCGACGGATTAGTATCAGAGTGTATCACAAGAGCGAAGATTGACCTGAAAGCAGGACAGACGATCGATGGTATCGGAGGATACACAACACACGGATCAATCGCCACAGCAGAAGAATCCAATGCAAAAGGATATGTACCATTTGGATTAGTAACAAACAAAGCTGTTATGAAGAGAGATGTCAAGAAAGGACAGCTGCTTACATATGATGATATCGAATTAGATAAGAGCACACTGATCTACCAGTTAAGAAAAGAACAGGATGCTATGTACGGAAGAAACGTATTATAAAAATACGTCTAAAAATTGACACTTTAACTGACTGGAGAGCCTGTGACAGGAATAGAATAATACGTTCCTGTTATAGGCTCTCTTAATTGGTGAAAATAAAAACAATAGGTATACAATGATGGTTGTGTAAAAACGCACAAAAAATAAGAAAAATTGAATAAGAAAATAAATGATATTGACAAACAGAAACAAAGTAGATAAAATAAGTGTAACAAAAGTGATTAAGAGGCACGAATGTAAAGTATAAAAATATACAGAATTACTAAAAACAAAAAAGGAAGGAGATTTTACAGTGAGTGGTATTTCAAAGATGTTATTGATCGTATTCGTATTGTTTATCCTGCAGGCCTTGGGAGGCTGGTATCAGATTCAGAATTACAGGAAAGCAATGAGAAGAGTTCATCAGTATGGGAACGTCGGATTTGGACAGAGAAAAGGAAGGCTTACAGCAGGATATATCATTATGATCGCATGCAATCATGATGGAATTATCACGAGATGTGAAATCATGCAGGGATTAAGCTTCTTAGCAAAATTCAAGCCGTTAAATGAATTCCTTGGAAAAGATATGAAAGGAAGAAGCATTTACGAATTCCTTGATGATATGAAAGATTTTGATAAGAAACAAAAAAAGAAATATAAAGGTTATATCAATGCATTTGAAGCACTTGACCAGAGACTTCAGGACACAAAGCTTGAAGCAGATCAGAAACAAGCAGATCAGAAACAAGCAGTCAGTCAGGAAGCACAGGATGCATTAGCATAAAATTTGATATACATGGAACAAAGAACAAACGATAGCCGCTTACAGATCAGGGCCCAAGGAAGTGAGATGGTTATGAAATGTTTTGAGTGACATTTATATAGAACTTGTGTTTTTAATTAAATTAGGAGCAAAAAGGAGGATAAAATTATGGAAGTTGTTTCTAACATTGCAAATGGTTTCATCGGTCTGTTCAATGCAGGTGGAGAAACATTTATGGGATGGGTAACAGGAATCATTCCACTGGTTATCTGCTTAATGACAGCGGTTAATGCGGTGATCGGATTCATCGGTGTTGAACGAGTGGAAGGTTTCTGCCAGAAGATTACAAAGTATACGATCCTTCGTTATACATTACTTCCAGTTATGGCAGACATTTTCTTAACAAACCCAGCACAGTATACATTTGGACGTTTCTTAAAGAAAGAACATAAAGCAGCGTTTTATGATGCCAGCGTTTCTTTCTGTCATCCAATTACAGGTTTGTTCCCTCATGCGAATGCAGGTGAGTTATTCGTATACATGGGAATTGCATCAGGTCTTCAGAAAGCAGGATATTCCATTGGTGGACTTGCAGTAAGATATTTCATCGTCGGTGTTATTGTAATTCTGATCCGTGGAATCTTATGTGAACGTATCTATGCAGCATTAAGCAAACGATAATCTGGAAGGAGGAAAACGAATATGTATAAAACAATTACGATCAAAGCCGGAAGCGGTGGATGGGGAGGACCATTAACAATCTCTCCAACAGAGAAATGCAATAAGATCTTAAGTGTTACAGGTGGAGGAATCCATCCGGTTGCTCAAAGAATCGCAGAAATGACAGGAGGAGAAGCCGTTGACGGATTTAAAGAGACTCTTCCTGATGATGAAGTCTTAGTAGCAGTCGTTGACTGTGGTGGAACAGCCCGCTGCGGTGTATATCCAAAGAAAGGAATCTACACAGTTAACATCGAGCCTGTTGGTAAAGCAGGACCTCTTGCAAAATATATCACACCAGAGATTTATGTATCAGCAGTTACAGAAAATGATATCTTTGAATCTGACTATGCTGGACATATCAAAGGAAACCCAGCAGCACAGGCAGCCGAAACAGCAGCTGCAGCACCACAGCCAAAATCAAAAGCACAGGCAAAAGAAGAAATTGCAAAAGCAAGTGAAGGTAAGAAAGAAAATATCGTTGTCCGCATCGGTAAAGTTGTTGGACGTGTGGTAAATATCTGTTTCCAGGCAGGTCGTGATACGATTGAGATGGTCGTTGGAACAATCCTTCCATTCATGGCATTTACAGCAACACTGCTTGGTATCATTTCGGCTAGTGGACTTGGAAATGTCATTGCGAAAACAATTTCCCCAATCTGTTCTACGGTACCTGGAATGGTAGCGATCGCATTTGTCTGCGGTATCCCTATCCTTTCTCCAGTCCTTGGACCTGGAGCCGTTATCGCACAGGTAGTCGGAACATTGCTTGGATCCCAGTTTGCACTTGGAAACATTCCTGCCCAGTATGCACTTCCAGCCTTATTTGCAATCGATGCTCAGGTAGGATGTGACTTTATTCCAGTAGGATTATCACTTGGAGAAGCTGATTCAGAAACAATCGAATATGGTGTTCCAGCCGTATTATTTGAACGTCTGGTTACAGGACCATTAGCCGTATTGATCGCATTTGCATTTAGTATGGGAATGTATTAATCAATCACTTACACAGGTTATGTCATAGAAAGGAAATCATCAAATGAAATATCAGTCTAAAATAGTTGGGTTAGGTCCAGATGCGTTAGCATTTCTGGATGATGAAGATATGAATTTTATTATTATTTTTAATGAGGATGCACCTCCGGAACTTGCAGAGCTTTCAGTACTTCATACCAAAGCGGAGTTAAAAGAAGATCCAGCAGTAGGAGATACATTCAGAATCGGTAAAAAAGAATATAAGATCAGTGCAGTTGGTTGGGAAGCACCTCATACTTTGTCCCAGCTAGGTCATTGTACTCTGGATTTCAAAGGTGGAGATGAGGCAGAACGTCCAGGATGCATATCACTGGAAGGAGAGAAGCTGACTCCAGAAGATCTGGAAATTGGCGGATTGATTGAGATTTATTAAGATTAAGAATTGAAATTTTCTAAAAAGGTCTGTGGAGATTACTAGCCACAGACCTTTAATCATTTTACAGTATTTTTCTAAAAGATTTTATAAAAGAGATAAAGCGGTTTCTTTATCTGTAAAAAATGCAGTAACAAGATGACGAGATAATACAGCATGTATGATTTCTGTTTTCTCAAGACCTTCAGCGATAGCGATCACACAGCGGGCGTGATCCGCAATTTTAAAGACATCTGCTTTGATAAGATTTTTGGTAAGTTCTGTATTGATCGTATTTCCGTCCTTGGATAAAAACTGTAATGCGAAATCTCCGACAGCATCGTATTGTTTTAATTCTTTGATGGATTCATCGGAGAGAATATGATGTCGCGTCAGGAAGGAAGAATGAAAACTTCCGATTCCGTTGATCACAAGATCTGCATTTTCTGCCTGAGAAAGAACAGCCTGGGTGTTTTCGTTCTGGCTTAAAGCTTTGTATTCTTCTTTGGAAGAACAAAAAGCTGGAGCATGAAGAACGCCTGCATTTCCCTGAATTCTTTCGGCAAGTTTTAATGCACTGTAGTTTGGCAGTGTTTCAAATGTTGTTCCAAAACTTCCAGCGAGTGGTACAACATTTGTATCAGGAAGCTGCATAGGCATCAGTTCATTGATAAAACGTGAAACTGCATTTCCCCATCCAACCGCAATGGTGTCATTGGGTTTTATGACAGAAATAAAATAATTGGCGGCGGCTTGAGCGACATAGTCTTTGTATGTATCATCGCGATCGATGACAACAACCTTTTGTAAATTATATTTTTGCTGTAAGGTTTCTTCCAGATCGGAATCTCCAGAGAGTGGAGAGTCAATTGTGATCTTTACAATGCCAAGTTCCAAAGCCTTTGCTAAAAGTTTTGAAACCCAGGGACGCGAAACATTTAAACGCTTCGCAATTTCTTGTTGTGAAAAATGATTTTTATAATAAAGATTTGCTGCCAGCAGAATCTTATTATACATTAAATCATCCGTTTCTTTCTTTGCCATGAAGCGACTCCTTTCGATGAAAACAACAATAGGCACATATGTAACTATGATTTAATGAGATTATATAGTAAAAGAGTGACTTATTCAAGCAAAATAAAGAAAAATTAGAAAAAGTATTGACGAACATATGTAAACTGTATATAATACAAGTATCAAAAGTAATTGATAAGCACATATGTAACTTCAAACGATTTTCAATCAGATAGGAGAATGAGATTATGTTAAACATGGACCAGAAACTGATCAAGAGACAGGAAGAAGGAAAAATCATCAAAACTGGTATTGTAGGTGCCGGACAGATGGGACGAGGAATGGTAACACAGATGGTACTGATGAACGGTATCACACCAGCCATCGTATCTGACATCAAAGTAGAAAATGCGGTTCACGCATTCAAATATGCCGGAGTATCAGATGAAGATATCGTAGTTGCAAAAACACTTGCAGATGCAAACGCAGCAATGGAAGCAGGAAAATATGTAGCATGTGAAGACGCAAACTTCGTATCCCAGGCAAACTTAGTAGAGTGTGCGATCGATGCAACAGGAGTTCCAGATGTCGGAGCAAAAGTAGCAACAGACGCAATGAAGAATAAAAAACACGTCGTTATGTTAAATGTAGAAACAGACGTAGTTATCGGGCCATACTTAAAGAAATTAGCTCAGAAAGAAGGAGTCATCTACACAGGATCCGCAGGAGATGAACCTGGAGCAGTCATGGAATTATACAGTTTTGCCAAAGCCATGGGAATGAACGTGGAAGTCATGGGTAAAGGAAAGAACAATAAGATCGACTACGAATGCAACCCAGATACAGTCTTAGAAGAAGCAACACGCCGTGTTATGAGTCCAAAGATGTTATGTGCATTTAAAGATGGAACAAAGACAATGGTAGAGATGACAGCGATGTCTAACTACACAGGGCTGATCCCAGATGTGATCGGAGGACACGGACCAAAGACAGCACCGGGAACAGAAGGTGTCAAAGAATTAAATGATATCTTCAAATTAAAAGAAGACGGCGGAATCTTAAACAAACATGGAGTTGTAGAATATGTAAACGGAATCGCACCAGGAGTCTTCGTAACAGTATCCACACCAAACGAAGAGATCGCATACCAGATGGGATACCACAGCATGGGACCTGGACCATTATGGACATTATACAGACCATTCCACCTGTGCAACTTAGAGACACCATTAACAGTAGCAAAAGCCGTGATCGACGGAGAAGTTACATGCGTGCCAATCGACGGATTAGTATCAGAGTGTATCACAAGAGCGAAGATTGACCTGAAAGCAGGACAGACGATCGATGGTATCGGAGGATACACAACACACGGATCAATCGCCACAGCAGAAGAATCCAATGCAAAAGGATATGTACCATTTGGATTAGTAACAAACAAAGCTGTTATGAAGAGAGATGTCAAGAAAGGACAGCTGCTTACATATGATGATATCGAATTAGATAAGAGCACACTGATCTACCAGTTAAGAAAAGAACAGGATGCTATGTACGGAAGAAACGTATTATAAGAGATAAAAACTTAAACTTTCCTGCCGCATCTTTATGCGGCAGGAAAGTAATGAAAATAGTGAATGTAAATTAGGAGGAAGACGGATGTTAGTAACTTTAAAAGAATTACTCGACCAGGCCAAGATAGAACACAAAGCGGTAGGTGCATTTAATGGAACGACATTAGAAGCGATCCGTGGTATTATTCAGGCAGCAGAAGAATTGAATTGTCCAGTAATTCTGCAGCATGCACAGAGTCATGATGATATCATTGATCTGGAAGAAATCGGACCAATCATGAAATATTATGCAGAACGTGCAAAAGTTCCTGTAGCACTTCATTTAGATCATGGAAGTTCCTTTGAACGATGCGTACAGGCCCTGCGTTTAGGGTTTACATCAGTTATGTATGACGCATCAGCAAAAAGTTTTGAAGAAAATGCCGAAGAGACAAAAGAGATTGTGAAAATCGCACATGCAGTAGGAGCAAGTGTAGAGGCAGAACTTGGACATATCTTTACATCTGAAGTTGTTCATGGAGAGGGTGGCTCCGCAGACAGCAAAGATGATTATGATGATCTTGATGATATTTATACAGATCCAGAAGTTGCAAAGAAATTTGTAGAGTTAACAGGGGTTGACTGTTTAGCTGTTGCGTTTGGTACAACACACGGAGTATATTTAACAGAACCAAAACTAGATCTTCCTCGTGTAGCAAGAATCAGAGAAGCTGCTAACGTACCATTAGTTATGCATGGTGGATCCGGAGTATCCGATGAAGATTACGCTGTTGCGATCGAGAACGGAATCTGTAAAGTAAATTACTATACATATATGAATGTTGCCGGAGGAAAGGCCTCCAAAGAATTCTGGAAAGATGATGAAACAAATTTCTATGATTCTATGGCAATTAAAGCAACAGAAGCGATCAAAGAAGATGTAAAACGTGCGATCAAAGTATTCCAGAAATTATAGAAAAGAGGATAAAAATGGCAGTATATAAAGAAACAATCGAGGTAAAATCTCACGGGAAAACCCCAACATATATTGATATCACAAAGGACGTAAGAAGAGTCATTGAAGAAAGCGGAATCAAGAACGGTATCTGTGCCGTGATTTCTCCTCACACAACATGTTCCGTATTCTTCGAAGAATTCTGTCATGACTATAATGAAGATGGAGATGAATTCTTACAGGAAGATTTAAATAATGTTCTTGCAAAGATCATTCCGGACCACGTATCCAAAGATCAGTATGTATATCCAGGAGAAGAACACTACAAAGCGGTAGAAAGCTGGCCAAATGCTGAAGATTATCTTCCAGGAGGAGATAGAACAGCATTATTTAATGGAGATGCACATTTAAAATCAACATTACTAGGTTCCAGTGAAACCTTTGAAGTAGATAACGGAAAACTTGGGGTAGGTACAACAGGATATGTATATTTTGCAGATTTTGACCGTACACGTCCACGAACAAGAAAATGTAAGATCGTAGTTCTTGGAGAATAAGGAGGAAAGCATCATGGCAAAAGCCCAGTCACCATTTTTAATTGTCAATCCTAAGTCATATTTATACGGAAAAGAAAGTCTTGAATTAGCAAAAGCAGCTGATCAGGTTGCCAAAGATACAGGACTTCAGATATATTTCACATGTCCATATGCGGATATCCGTATGATCAAAGAAAATACAACTGATATCATCGTATGTGCCCAGTCCATGGACCCATTAGTTCCAGGAAGAGGAATGGGACACGTATTACCAGAATCTTTAAAAGAAGCTGGAGCTGAAGCATTATTTTTAAATCATGCAGAGAATCCTAAAACAGTCAGTGATCTGTACGCAACGATCAAACGAGCAAAAGAACTTGACATGATCACAGTTGTATGTGCAGACTCAACCGTAGAAGCCAAAGCAGTTGCCTGCATGGACCCAGACATCGTACTGGCAGAGCCAACAGACTTGATCGGAACAGGCCAGGTGGCAGATGATTCTTACACAATTGAAACAGTCAAAGCGTTAAATGCGATCAATCCAAATGTATTAGTAATGATCGCATCCGGCGTAAGCACAGCTGAAGACTGCTACAATGTAGTAAAATTAGGAGCAGACGGAACAGGTGCAACCTCCGGAATCTTAAACGCACCATCCCCTGCACAGAGAGTCAGAGAAATGGCAGAAGCAATCGTTAAGGCAAAAAATGAAAAATAAAAGTTAACAAATAGTTTGTTCACTTGTTTTCTTAATCCATATGAAAAATGAGAAGGGATCTTGGATTCCTTCTTGTTTTTTGTATAATTCTGATTTGAAAGGTAGTCGTTGACTGTTGTATGAAATAGAAAGAAGATCAGAACAAATATTTATAATATATCGGTGGCAACACGCACTTAAAATATGCTGATCGTTGCCACCGATATATTATAAATATTTGTTCTGATCTTCTTTCTATTTCATACAACGGAAGACTATTCAAACCACTACGGAGTGTGCATGTTAAACAGTATTGGATGATAATTTTTGTATCCGTTAACGGAAGATCAAAGGAACTTACAATCACCGATTTGACGAGAAGTTTGACATATATTTAAATCTTAATTATATCCAATACCATCCAACATACACACCAACTCAAATTTTCCAATCTTGTAGTTTCCTACACTATAACCTTCAGGTATATGAGCAAAATTTCACCGCTGTGCTTTCGGTTGCTTATTTATTTTTTCCATATACGGAAAGACTTCAGTTGGCCAACACTACAATTAAAATTTTGAGCAATTCCACTAAAATAATGTTATAATAATAACAAACACCAAATCAAATTAACCAAGAAAGGAGCAAAATCATGGCAGCAATCATCGGAAGCCCAACACGTTACATCCAAGGAAAAGGGGAAATGAAAAACCTATGTTCCTATGCAGATAAGTTCGGAAAGAATCTATTCATTTTAACAAGTGCATCCGGAAGAAAACGAGTAGAACCAGCGATCAACGAAGGGAACAAAGACAGTAATCTGACATACGATGTATTTAATGGAGAATGTTGTATGACAGAGATCAACCGTATCATAAAGATCGTAGAAGAAACAGGAAGCGATGTGATCATCGGAATCGGTGGAGGAAAGATTCATGACACATCAAAAGCTGTTGCATACTATACAAAGAAACCAGTCATTATTGTACCAACCATTGCATCCACAGACGCACCATGCAGTGCATTATCTGTGATCTATACAGATGAAGGTGTATTTGAGAAATATTTGTTCTTGCCATCAAGCCCGGATATGGTTATGGTAGATACAGATATCGTTTCAAAAGCACCAGTAAGATTGTTGATCTCAGGTATGGGAGATGCCCTGGCAACTTATTTTGAGGCAAGAGCATGTAAAAGATCCGATGCAAGTAATTGTGTTGGCGGAAGATGTACATTGGCAGCAATGAATCTTGCACAGTTATGTTTTGATACATTAATGGAGAACGGAGTACAGGCAATGACAGCAGCAAGAGAAGGAATCTGTACAAAAGCCGTAGAAAATGTAATTGAAGCAAATACTTACTTATCAGGAATCGGATTTGAAAGTGGAGGATTAGCTGGGGCTCATGCAATTCATAATGGATTTACAGCGATTCCAGAGACGCATAAGATGTATCACGGAGAGAAGGTTGCATTCGGAACACTGGTTCAGCTGGTATTAGAAGATGCTGGAGAAGATGAGATTATGGAAGTGATTGATTTCTGCAGTGAAGTCGGACTTCCTGTGACATTAAAAGCATTGGGAATCGAAGAAATAAAACCAGAACAGATTATGGAAGTTGCGAAATTAGCGTGCGCACCGGATGATACGATGGGGAATATGCCATTTGAGGTGACGCCAGAAGATCTGTATGCTGCGATTATGGGTGCGGATGCACTTGGAAGATATTATACGGAATAATAGTTAGAAAGATAAGAGCCTTGATAAATAAAAAGATACGATAGAATTTGAAAAGAAAGGGAATTTAAATTCTATCGTATCTTTTATTATTATATGAGTTTCTTTGTTCTGTAGATTTAGTTTTTTGTATGTTTTACAACGTTCACTCAACTAAGTTCGTCTGCCGCCTACGGCTCGGACTCACTAAGGTTCGGGACGGGCTTTCTCACTAAATTCGTACTGCGCCGGTGGCTTGCACTCATTAAGTGTTCAATGCCTATTCAACAGTTACAGACTTAGCCAGGTTTCTTGGCTGGTCAGCATCATATCCTCTAAACAGTGTTACATGATAAGCAAGTAACTGTAAAGCAACAGTAGAAGGGAATGTTGCGAACAGGTCGTCTGTAGCTGGAACCTGAATTAAATCATCATAGATTCCTTCGTAGTTTGTCATATCTTTATCTGTTACGACGATTACATGAGCTCCACGTGCTTTTACTTCTTCAACGTTTGCCATTAATTTAGGAAGTACGCTTTCCTGTGTAGCGATCGCGATAACAGGGACACCTTCTGTGATCAGAGAGATTGTTCCATGTTTTAATTCTCCAGCACAGTAAGCTTCAGCGTTTACATAAGAGATTTCTTTTAATTTTAAGCAAGCTTCACAAGCAATACCGTAATCTAAACCTCTTCCAAGATAGAAAGCTGAGAAAGTATCTTTGATTTTTTCTGCGATTCCTTTGATGTAATCGTCCATCTTTAAGACTTCTTCCACAGTTCCGATTGCCTGCTCAAATTTCTCACAGAAATCTTTCATCTGTTCATCTGTCATTAAGTTGTTAACTTCAGCAAGTTTTAATGCGATCAGATACATACCAGAGCACTGTACAGAGAAAGCTTTTGTGCTTGCAACAGCGATTTCAGGACCTGCATGAGTATATAATACATAATCACTTTCACGAGCAATACTTGATCCCTTAACGTTAACGATAGAGATTGTTTTAGCTCCACGCTCATTTGCAAGACGAAGTGCTGCAAGAGAGTCAGCTGTTTCTCCAGACTGTGTGATAACAACAACTAATGTATGTTCATCTAAAATCGGATTCATGTAACGGAATTCAGAAGCTAATTCAACAGTTACAGGAATACGGATCATAGCTTCAATCAGATGTCTTCCAATCAGTCCTGCATGCCATGCAGTACCGCAGGCTGTTACGATCACACGGTTAACTCCTTTGAAGATATCATCAGAGATGTTATCAGCAGAAAAATCTGCACGGTTGTTGTGAATACGAGGCATGATCGTGTTATGAAGAGCTTCTGGCTGATCATAGATCTCTTTCTGCATGAAGAAGTCATATCCGCCTTTTTGTGCGGCTGTTGTATCCCAGTCAACATGAAGCATCTTAGGTTCTTCAATTTCTCCATCCATTGTATATAATGTAATGCTGTCACCTTTCATAACAACGATATGTTCTTCTGGTACTACAAAATAGTCTTTTGTATATTTTAATAATGCAACCATATCAGAAGCGATAAAAGATCCATCGTCTGTATGAGAAGCTACTAAAGGACTTGCATTTCTCATGCAGTAGATTTCTCCTGGATGATCCTTAAACATTACACAGAAACCATAAGCTCCTTCTAAAACTTTGTCAGCTTCTTTTAATGCTGCAAATGGATCTCCATCATATAAAGAGTCGATCAACATTGCTGCAACTTCTGTATCTGTTTCAGAAATGGCTGTGTATCCTTTTGTTTTTAAAGAAGCAGCTAATTCTTTGTAGTTTTCAATGATTCCGTTATGGATCAATGTTACATTTCCAGATACATGAGGATGAGCGTTCACTTCTGTAACTCCACCATGTGTTGCCCAGCGTGTATGTCCGATTCCACATGTCCCTTCTAAGTCAGTAGTAGCAGCTACTTTTTCACGAAGTGTAGCAACTTTACCAGTTGTTTTTACGATTCTTGTTTCAGATCCGTTGTTTACTGCGATTCCGGCACTATCATATCCACGATACTCTAACTGCTGTAATCCATCAACCAAGATTCCAGGTGCCTGTAAGTTTCCAGTAAATCCAATAATTCCACACATAATATAAAACTCCTTAAATTTGTACAAAGAAATAAGAGGAAGTACAGATATGTAAAAAAACTTCCAAATAGATCTTCGATTTTCTTTTTTCTAACATCATATGCGGTTTTGTCCAGATTATACTGCCTCTGTTTCATGATCACTCATGGTTTTACTCAGTATATCACGTAGTCTGGAGCTGCGGGAAAGCATCCGCCGAATATTTCGATCACTTTCCTCCTCGTTAACCTTCCTATCAGACAAGAGTATGTCTGTTTCCGTATCAGAAAGGTGCATGGCGCTTCGATATGTTTAAAAACTCCTTTCATTTTATTTGAAGAAAATACTCAAAACCCAAAGCTTTTCAACGTTAGTGATTCTAACACGGAAATAAAATGAAGTCAAATAAGAATCGTATATTTAATAAAATGTTAATAAGTTACGGAAGAAAAAGTCATATTTTAATAAAGTTTTAAGAAGTTAAAACTAGATACTTTAGAACATGAATGGTATAATACTATGACAGCAAAAGAAGATAAAGGAGAAAAGAATGAAAACTTTTTTTAAGAATATAGGGAAAGTGATCGTGGAAAAACTTCGCAGACATCCGGTCATATGTAATCTTGTATTATCGGCTGTTCTGGCATTTTTACTGGAAGTTTTGGGTCGTCAGACATTTGATCTAAGTGCGGTTGGGTTTGTGAATGAACGGACCAAGATGTTCCTTTACAGCATTTTTATTATATTTTTGACATATTCTGTGACATTGATCACTAAGAGACGACTTTTTACCTATATTATAGTGACATTGTTATGGAGTGTTGTTGGGATTGTGAATTTTATGATGCTAAGTTCACGAAATACGCCATTTACTTATGTTGATATTACATTGATGAAATCTGTGCTTCCGGTTATGAATAATTATTTTACTCCTCTGGAGATCGGGGCGATCGGAGCATTAATTTTGATCGCACTGGTGTTGCTTGTTGTAGCATATATGTATCTTCCAATGGAAGAACAGTTAAATCGTAAGATTGGATTTGTGAAAGTGGCAGTGATCGCAGCAGCATTTGCGGGTGTGACATCTTATGGATTTAAGAGCGGTATGCTCATCGATGAGATCCATAACATCAGAATCGCGTTCAGTGATTATGGAACAGCATATTGTTTTAGTATTACAGCACTGAAGAATGGAATTGACAAGCCATCCAATTATTCAGATAAGAAGATCGAACAGATTGAGAACCGCACGAAGAAGAGTGTTGCCAAGATGAAGAACCAGAAAGTGATAAAGCCGAACATTATTTTTGTACAGCTGGAATCACATTTTGATGTGACACAGGTCAAAGGATTGAAGTTTAATAAAGATCCATTAGAGAATTTTCATAAATATATGAAACAATATTCATCAGGACATCTTTCCATGCCTTCCTATGGGGCAGGTACAGCCAATTCAGAGTTTGAGCTGATCACAGGAATGAATCTGGATCATTTTGGGGCTGCAGAGTATCCGTATAAGACAGTGCTTCAGAATACAACAACAGAGAGTATGGCAACAGTGCTGAAACAGTATGGATATAAAGCGCATGCGATTCATGATAACAGTGCAGCGTTTTATGACAGGGATCTGGTATTTTCACAGCTTGGATTTGATACATTTACAACGAAAGAAAGCATGAACATCAAGAAGTGGACGGAGAATGGATGGGCAAAAGATGAGATTCTTACCGGTTGTATTATGGACAGTCTGAATTCCACAAAAGGCCAGGATTACGTTTACTGTATTTCTGTGCAGGGACACGGAGATTATCCGACAACACAGATCATAGAGAATCCGGAGATCACAGTAGAAGGAATCGAAGATGAGGCCCTGAGGAATAAATATACCTATTATGTGAATCAGGTATATCAGATGGATCAGTTCGTTGGAAGACTTGTGAAGGCGCTGGAGAAACGCGGAGAACCAACGATCCTGTGTATGTATGGAGACCATTTGCCAAGTCTTGAGATTGAAGATGAAGATCTGACATATGGTAATAAGTATCAGACAAGTTATTTTATGTGGGACAACATTGGATTAAAGAAACATGACGGAACGATCGAGGCGTATGATCTTGGTTCAGAAGTTCTTAATAAGTGCAATATTCATACAGGAATCATGAATAGTTTCCATCAGACAAGAAAGGGAACAAAGAATTACCAGAAAGATATGAAGAATCTGCAGTATGATATGCTTTATGGAAAGCAGTATGTATGGAATCAGCAGAATCCATACAAGGCGACAGATCTTAAGTTTGGAATCCGGCCGCTGACTGTTACGAAAGCATATGAAACGGATGACAGCATCTTTATCGTAGGAGATAACTTTACGAACTTCTGTCAGGTTTACGTTGGCGATGTGAAGATCAATACAACGTATCACAATGAACATCTGCTGGAAGTTTCGAAGAAGGATCTTAAGAACGGGGATGCATTCAAAGTAAGCATCGTAAGTAAGGCACCGAGGGTGTTAAGCAGCTCAAATGAGTATGTTTATCAAGAAAAAAGTGAAAAATAACGCAAAGATGCTTGTATAAGGCGCAAATCATATGCTATAATAGGTGAATGTTTGTGAAATTACAAAAAAGATAATAATTTTTAGGAGGATCTATACAGATGAGTTTGCAAGTGGAAAACTTAGAACATAATATGGCAAAGGTAACAATTGAAGTTGAAGCAGCGAAATTAGACGACGCAATCAAACAGGCTTTCAACAAGAAGAAAGGACAGTTTAACGTACCTGGATTCCGTAAAGGAAAAGTACCTTTCCAGTTAATCGCGAAAGAATATGGAGTTGAAATCTTCTATGAAGATGCAGCAAACATCTTAATTCCAGATGCTTACGCAGAAGCTATGAAAGATACAGACTTAGAGATCGTTTCAAGACCTGAAATCGATGTAACTCAGTTAGAGAAAGGTAAAGACTTTATCTTCACAGCAACATTTGCATTAAAACCAGAAGTAACTTTAGGAGACTACAAAGGAATTGAAGTACCTAAAACAAGAGTTACAGTTAAGAAAGATGAAATCGAAGAAGAATTAAAGAAAGTTCAGGAACAGAACGCAAGAGAAATCACAATTGAAGACCGTGCAGTAAAAGACGGAGATATCTTAACAATTGATTACTCTGGATCTGTTGATGGAGTGAAATTCGAAGGTGGAACAGCCGAAGATCAGACATTAGTAATCGGATCTGGAGCATTCATCCCAGGATTTGAAGAACAGTTAGTAGGAAAGAATTTAAATGAAACAGCAGATATCAACGTGACATTCCCAGAAGAATACCACGCACCTGATCTTGCTGGAAAAGATGCTGTATTTACAGTAACAGTAAAAGCAATCAAAGAAAAAGAACTTCCAGAATTAGATGACGAATTCGCAGCAGAAGTATCTGAATTTGAAACATTAGAAGATTACAAAGCAGATATCAAAGAACAGATTCGTGCTAAAAAGAAAGAAGAAGCTAAGACTGAAAGAGAAAACAAGATCGTTGATGCAGCTGTAGAAGCAGCAACAATGGATATTCCAGAAGCTATGATCGAAGAACAGGTTCAGCAGATGACAGATGAATTTGCACAGAGATTAAGCTATCAGGGACTTTCTATGGAACAGTATTTAATGTTCTCTGGAATGGACGCACAGAAATTCGCAGACGATTTAAAACCACAGGCAGTTAAGAGAATCGAGACACGCCTGGTATTAGAAGCAATCGCAAAAGCAGAAGATATCAAAGCAAGCGAGGAAGACTTCAAAGCAGAACTGGAAAACATGGCATCTATGTATCAGATGGAAGCAGAGCAGCTTGAAAAGATCATTCAGGGAGCTCAGAAAGACCAGATGATGGATGACATCGCAGTACAGAAAGCTGTAGATTTCCTTGTAAGCGAAGCAAAATAAGCAAGGCATTTTTATAACTTTTATGTTCCTTTTGACAAGACATAAACGAACAATGCCTGGACTATCGTTAGGAGGATGCAAGGATGAGTTTAGTACCTTATGTCATTGAACAGACAAGCAGAGGAGAAAGATCTTATGATATTTACTCCAGACTGCTCAAAGAGAGAATTATTTTCTTAGGAGAAGAAGTGAATGATGTCACAGCAGGACTTGTAGTTTCTCAGTTATTATTCTTAGAATCTGAAGATCCAGACAAAGACATCAATTTATATATCAACAGCCCTGGCGGTTCTGTAACCGCCGGAATGGCGATCTATGATACAATGCAGTATGTAAAGTGTGACGTATCCACAATGTGTATGGGAATGGCTGCCAGCATGGGAGCATTCTTATTATCCGGTGGAACAAAAGGAAAACGTCTGGCACTTCCGAATGCAGAGATCATGATCCATCAGCCATCTGGAGGAGCACAGGGACAGGCAACAGAGATTGAGATCGCAGCAGAACATATTCTTAGAACAAAGAAGAAGTTAAATACGATCTTAAGTGAAAACACAGGACAGCCATACGAGACAATCGTCAAGGATACAGAGCGTGATAACTGGCTCACTGCACAGGAAGCACTGGAATACGGCCTGATCGATAAGGTTATGGAAAAAAGATAGTGATAGAATAGTGGGGTGATCTGGTGGCAGGTTATAATGACGAGAAAAAAGTATTAAGATGTTCTTTTTGTAATAAGACACAGGACCAGGTCCGCAAACTGATCGCGGGACCAAAGGGGAAGAATGTCTATATTTGTGATGAATGTATTGACATTTGTTCTGAGATTATTGAAGAAGAATTTGAACAGTATGCAGAGGATGATGGAGAGATCAATCTGCGCAAGCCAAAAGAGATCAAAGAATTCCTTGATCAGTATGTGATTGGTCAGGATGAGGCGAAGAAAGTACTTTCCGTAGCTGTATACAATCATTACAAAAGAATTTTAATGGGTGGGGACTCTGATGTAGAACTGCAGAAGAGTAACATTTTAATGCTTGGACCAACTGGTTCAGGAAAAACATTATTAGCCCAGACATTAGCAAAGATGTTAAATGTGCCATTTGCGATTGCAGATGCAACTGCTCTTACAGAAGCAGGATATGTTGGTGAAGATGTTGAGAATATTCTTCTTAAGATCATTCAGGCAGCAGATTATGATATTGACCGTGCACAGTGTGGAATTATCTACATTGATGAGATTGATAAGATCACAAGAAAATCTGAAAATACATCAATTACAAGAGATGTTTCCGGAGAAGGTGTACAGCAGGCATTATTAAAGATTATCGAGGGGACAGTGGCATCTGTACCACCACAGGGAGGAAGAAAACATCCTCATCAGGAATTTATTCAGATTGATACATCGAATATCCTGTTTATCTGTGGAGGTGCATTTGATGGTCTGGAAAAGATTATTGAGTCAAGAATTGGCAAGAAATCCATCGGATTTGGAGCAGATGTATTTGGACAGAAAGAAAAAGATCTGGGAGAACTGTTAAGACAGGTACTGCCAGAGGATTTTGTAAAATTCGGACTGATCCCAGAATTTATTGGACGTGTTCCAGTGAATGTATCACTGAATCCATTAGATCAGGATGCGTTGGTGCGAATCTTAAAAGAACCAAAGAGTGCTCTTGTGAAACAGTATCAGAAACTGTTTGAGATGGATGGTGTGAAACTTACATTTGATGATGATGCTTTAAGTGCGATCGCCAAGAAAGCATTAGATCGTAAGACAGGTGCCAGAGGCTTAAGAGCTATCGTGGAACAGGTGATCATGGACTTGATGTATGAGATTCCATCACAGACAGATGTGACGGAATGCCTGATTACGAAAGGTGTTGTGGAAGGCACAGAAGCTCCACAGCTTGGATGCTCAGACCAGAAGGTAAAAGCTACAGTACCAAAGAAACGGGTTAAAACAAGCAATCATGAGATTGCATAGATAGATTAGCCAAAATAAAAACTGCTTTCGTGCAAGAGATTCTTGTGTCAAAGCAGTTTTTCTTCTTATGTACATACTATTTAGAAAGAAATTTTGAAGCGAAAGGAAATACAACATGAAAAAGACATTACCAATGCTTCCACTTCGAGGAAAATACATATTTCCTAATACGGTGATTCATTTTGATGTGTCAAGGAGCAGATCTGTTAAGGCAATTGAAGAAGCGATGGAACATGATCAGATGATCTTTTTAAATAATCAGATCGATCCGATGATAGAAGATCCAGGAATTGATGATTTATATCGTGTCGGAACCTTAGCAAGGATCAAACAGGTTGTAAAACTGCCTAAGAATACATTAAGAGTATTTGCAGAAGGACTGTTTCGAGCAGAACTTAGCGAAACTGTAGAGTATGATCCATTATTTAGAGTAGAGATTTTATATGACCACGTAGAACAACAGCCATTTGAAGCGTTTGAAAGAGAAGCATTTCTGCGTATGATCAAAGAATCATTTGAAAGCTATGCACAGGCATGGCCTCATCTGGATCAGAATATTGTAAATTATATAATGATGCAGTCAGATGTAGAGATTCTGGTGGATGAACTCGCAACACATATTCCATTTTCTTATCCAGAGAAACAAAAGATTCTGGAAGAGATGGATTTAAAGGAACGCTGTGAGATGATGCTTGTGATGCTTGGAGAAGAACTGGATGTTTTGAAACTAAAACAGAAGATTCAGCAGAAAGTCAAAGTAAATGTAGACAAGAATCAGAAAGAATATATGCTCAGGGAACAGATCAAGGTTATTCGAGAAGAACTTGGCGAGACGAATGTCGAAGATGAAGCGGATGAATTTATGAATCAGCTCAAAGAGCTGAAAGCATCCAAAGAAGTCAAAGAAAAACTCAAAAAAGAGATTTCAAGATTCCAGACGATGGGAAATCAGACTCCAGAAAGTTCTGTGTTAAGAACATATATTGAGACAATGCTTTCTGTTCCATGGGAAGAAATGAGCGAAGACAGCACAGATCTTGACAGAGCACAGGAAATCTTAGACGAAGATCATTATGGCATGGAGAAGGTAAAAGAAAGAGTGCTTGAATATCTTGCAGCACGTGCAATGAGCGGCAAGAAAGATGCAGCAATCCTTTGTCTTGTCGGACCGCCGGGAACAGGTAAAACATCAATTGCAAAATCAATCGCAAGAGCGACAAATAAGAAATACGTCCGTTTATCTTTGGGCGGTGTGCGTGATGAATCAGAGATCCGTGGACATAGAAAGACTTATGTAGGAGCAATGCCTGGAAGAATCGTTGATGCATTAAAGAAAGTCAAAGTCAGGAATCCGCTGATGTTACTGGACGAGATCGATAAGACTGGAAAAGATCAGCGTGGAGATACAGCATCTGCATTATTAGAAGTCCTTGATCCAGAACAGAATGAGAATTTTACAGATCATTATCTTGAAGTTGCTCTAAATTTAAGCGATGTCTTGTTTATCGCAACAGCCAATGATCTCTCTACAATCCCAAGACCATTGCTTGACCGTATGGAGATCATTGAAGTGACAAGCTATACAGAGAATGAGAAATACCACATTGCCAATGATTATCTTGTGAAGAAGCAGATGGAAGCCAATGGATTAGATGATACACAGATTCACTGGAAAGAAGATGCGTTAAGATTTTTGATCACGGATTATACGAGAGAAGCCGGGGTCAGAAATTTAGAGAGAAGGATCGGGCAGGTTTCAAGAAAAGTAGCAAGGGACATTTACCAGAAGAAACATAGAAAAGTTACGATCACAAAGAAAGCAGTCAAAGATTATCTTGGAAAACCAGTCTACGAATGGGAAAAAGATACATTAAGAGACCAGATCGGAGTGGTTCATGGACTTGCATGGACTGCGGTTGGCGGAGTGACCTTGAAGATCGAAGTGAATGTTATGCCGGGAAAAGGTGTGATTCAGGTTACAGGATCTCTTGGCAATGTCATGAAAGAATCTGCACAGGCAGCGATCAGTTATATCAGAAGCCAGAGCAAGAAATATAAGATCAAGAGTGATTTCTTTGAAAAACATGACATTCATATTCATATTCCAGAAGGAGCAGTACCGAAAGATGGTCCATCTGCCGGAATCACGATGACAACAGCAGTACTTTCCGCGATCACAGAGACAAAAGTCTGTGGAAATCTTGCAATGACAGGAGAAGTAACGATCCGTGGAGATGTTCTTCAGATCGGCGGATTAAAAGAGAAACTTCTTGCAGCGAAAAGACTTGGAATTACCAAGGTTTTAGTTCCAAAGATGAATGAAAAAGATGTAAAAGAATTCGAAGAAGAAGTGATCGAGGGACTTGAGATTGTTTATGTAAAAACAATGACACAGGTCATTAAAGAAGCATTCGTACGTTAAGAAAATAATAAAATAAAACTGGAGGCAGTTATGAATTACGAAGAAGCAATGAATTTTATACACAATACAAATAAATTTGGAAGTGTCTTAGGACTTGATAATATCAGAGAGTTATTAGAAAGACTTGGAAATCCGCAAGACCAGCTGAAAGTGGTTCATATCGCCGGAACAAACGGAAAAGGTTCTACCCTTGCATTTTTAGCAGGTGTATTCAGGGAAAGTGGATATCGTGCAGGAAGATATGTATCCCCTGCATCCTTTTCCTATGAAGAGAGATTCCGTATCAACGAAGAAAATATTTCCAGAGAAGATCTGTGCTTTTATATGGAAAAAATAAAGAATGTTGCCGAAGAAATGGTAAAAGACGGATTGTCCCATCCAACAATGTTTGAGATTGAGACAGCGCTTAGTTTTCTTTATTTTCTCGATAAAAAAGTAGATGTCGTATTATTAGAGACTGGAATGGGTGGAAGACTGGATGCAACAAATGTAGTTAAAAAGCCGATTGCAACAGTCATAGCATCAATCGGAATGGATCACATGCAGTTTTTAGGAGATACATTAGAAAAAATAGCTTCAGAAAAAGCAGGGATCATCAAAGAAGGATGTCCGGTCATCTCATATGATAATACAAAAGAAGTTAATGAAGTGATAAGGAAGAAAGCAGAACAAATGCATGCAAAAGCAGTCTTTGTGAATTCTGCGGGAATCAGAGTATTGAATGAATCACTCGATGGAGAAAGCTTTTCTTATCGTTCTTCAGATGGCAGATGGTATGAAAAGATTGAAATACCGCTTCTTGGAAGACACCAGATCAACAATGCAGCACTTGCATTAGAAACGCTGAATGTTATCAAAAATTATTACTGTATCAGTGATTTCCAGACAGAAGACGGAATGCGCAAAACAATCTGGAGAGGCAGAATCGAGATATTGGAAAGAGAGCCAATGGTGATCTGTGACGGAGCACATAATCCAGATGGTGCAAAGAGTTTGTTAAGTTTTTTGCAAAATAATTTTACAAACAGACGATTAATCTATATAATGGGAGTGTTGTCAGATAAAGATTACGAACAGATGGTACAGATTCTTGCTCCGGCAGCGGACAAGATCTATACGGTGGCACCGGACAATCCGAGGGCACTTTCAAGTGCACAGTTATGTAAATGTGTCAGCAAATACCATCAGGACGTAGAAGAAAGACAGAGACTGGCAGCATGTCTTAAAGAAGTGAAACAAAAGGCAGATAAAGATGATGTGATCATAATCTGTGGAACATTATCTTTTCAGAATGAACTAATAAACCAATAACAGAGGATGAGTAAGTGGAAAGATTCCAGAAGATCGTATGCCATGAAACATACAAACAAACATACGAAAGACTACAAGAATTAGAGAAAGACCGTGAATTTTGCGGGCATGATATGGAACATTTTCTTTCAGTAGCAAGGATCAGTTATCTTATGGTGCTTGAGAAGAATCTGGATATTCCAAAAGATATCATATATGCGACAGCACTTCTTCATGATCTGGGAAGAGCTGACCAGTATGAAAAAGGAATATCACATGATGAGGCAGGTGCAATTCTTGCAGAAGAGATTCTAAAAGACTGTGGCTATACGGCAGCGGAAAGAAAAATAATGGTCGATACGATCTTAAAGCATCGTGGCGTTGAAGATAAAGAAGATAGTTTTGCGGCTATTTTTTATCGCGCAGACAAACTTTCCAGAGATTGCATCCACTGCAAAGCCAGACAGGAATGTTACTGGCCGGAAGAGAAGAAAAACAGCAGGTATATTTACTAGGAGAGATACAATGATTATTGGAAATAAAACATTTGATACGAAACACCATGGCTATATTATGGGAATTTTGAATGTGACACCAGATTCATTTTCTGATGGAGGGAAATATGATCATCTGGATGCGGCGTTAAAACATACACAGGAGATGATCGAGGATGGAGCAGCGATCATTGATGTCGGTGGAGAATCCACAAGACCAGGTTATACACTGATTTCAGATGAAGAGGAAATCGAAAGAGTAACTCCTGTGATCGAGGCAATAAAGAAAGAATTTGATATTCCGGTATCCTTAGATACTTACAAATCAGGTGTGGCAAGAGCTGGAATTGAAGCAGGAGCTGATCTGATCAACGATATCTGGGGACTTAAGTGGGATGGAACAATGGCGGATGTTTTAGCAGAAACAGGAGCTGCCTCCTGCCTGATGCACAACCGTAAGAATACAGATTACAAAGACTATTTAAATGACGTGATATCTGACCTGAATGAGACAATGGAGATGGCAAAGAAAGCAGGGATCAAGAAAGAAACGATCATGTTAGATCCAGGAATCGGATTTGCCAAAGATCTTGACCAGAACTTAGAACTTATGAATCATTTAGAACTTTTAAACCAGTGGGATGTTCCGGTTCTTCTTGGAACTTCAAGAAAATCAATGATCGGACTGACACTCGATCTTCCATCTGATCAGAGAGTGGAAGGAACCGTTGCAACGACAGTCAGCGGCTATATGAAAGGATGCAGATTTTTCAGAGTGCATGATGTAAAGGAGAATATCCGTGCAATGAAAATGATCGAAGCAATTTGTGCAAAATAAGGGAGAATGTATGATGGATCAGATTACAATCAAAGATTTGGAAGTTTATGCAAATCATGGTCTGTATAAAGAAGAAAAGGTATTAGGACAGAAGTTTCTGGTATCTGCAGTATTGTATGTTGATACAAAGTTAGCAGGTGTCAGCGACCAGATGGAATTTTCTGTGGATTACGGAAAGGTATGCCATACGATCAAAGAGATTTTAATAGAGAATGACTTTAACCTGATCGAATGTGTGGCAGAGACTGTGGCAAAGAAGCTTCTTCTTAAATTTTCACTAATCAGCAAACTTGAGATCGAAATAAAAAAACCATGGGCACCGATCGGGCTGCCCCTTGATTATGTCTCAGTTAAGATCAAACGAGGATGGCACAGAGCCTATATCGGTGTTGGATCAAACATGGGAGACCGTATGGAATATATTAATCAGGCAATCGATGCGATCGAAGCACAGGATGATACGAAAGTCGTTCACGTTTCAAGCCTGATCGAGACCAAACCATATGGCGGAGTTGAGCAGGATGATTTCCTTAATGGATGTATTGCAGTGGACACATTAAAAGAGCCGGAAGAACTGTTAGATTTTCTGATGGATGTGGAAGCACAGGCTGGAAGAGTCAGAACGATCCACTGGGGACCAAGAACACTCGATCTTGATATTCTAATGTATGATGATCTTGTGATGAATGAGAGGAAACTAACGATTCCTCACAAAGAGATGCATAAGAGAATGTTTGTGTTAGAACCATTGGAAGAGATCGCACCATATCTGATGCATCCGCTTCTTGGGAAAACGGTCACACAATTAAAAGAAATGATAAAAGAGGAACAATAAATTATGAGAGATTTGATGGAAATAAGACAGCAGATCGATCAGATCGATCAGAAGATGCTGGCTTTGTTCAAAGAACGAATGGGATGTTCTGCGGAAGTTGCAGAATATAAAAGAGGAACAGGAAAAGCGATCTATGATCCTGCAAGAGAAAGACAGAAGATCGATGCGTTGACAAAAGATGAGAATGAAATGATCATCAAGAAGTCTGTAGAAGAGATGTTCCTTCAGATGATGAGCATCAGCCGCAGATATCAGTACAGCCTGTTGTCACAGGAAGATACTTATATTGATGGAATGTTCGACGAAGTGGAATCTTTAGATATCAACAAAGATACAAAAGTTGTATATCAGGGAATTCCAGGGGCTTATCAGGAACAGGCGATGGTACAGTATTTTGGAGAGAATGTCAAAAACTTCTCTGTACCAGAGTTTAAAGATGTTGTAAAGACATTAGACCTCGGGGAAGCTGATTATGGAGTTCTGCCGATCGAGAATACATCAGCAGGAACGGTCAGTGGGATTTATGATATGATCCTTGATTATGATATCTGTGTGGTAGGCGAAGAATCCGTTGATGTACGTCACGTTTTTGCAGCACTTCCAGGAAGCAGTTTAGATCAGATCGAGAAAGTATATTCACACCCACAGGGTCTGATGCAGTGCAAAGGATTTTTAGATGAACATCCGGACTGGGATCAGGTAAAGGTTGTAAATACTGCGATCAGTGCCAAGAAAGTAGCAGATGACGGCAAGAATACAAAAGCTGCGATCTGCAGTGAACGTGCAGCAAAGATGTACGGCCTTCAGATTTTAAAACGAGAGGTAAATGACGAAGGAAACAATACGACAAGATTTGTGATCATGTCAAAGAAAAAACAGTACAGAAAAGATGCAGGAAAAGTAAGCATCAGTTTCAGTGTACCGCATGAATCAGGATCTTTATATAATATCCTGACACATTTTATGTTTAATAATGTCAGCATGAGCAACATTGAATCAAGACCACTTCCAGGAAGAAAATGGGAATATGGATTCTATGTTGATGTGATCGGAAACTTAAATGATCCGGCAATCCGCAATGCACTGGCAGGAATTAAAGAAGAGACAAAGGATTTTAAAATTTTAGGAAATTTCTAAAAATTATGAATTATGAAAAAGAGAGTGGGGAAATACAAACGAATGGAAGGTAATGTAGAATGACACAGAGAAATGGTGAAACAAAATTACAAAAATTTCACAGCGTCATGCAAAAAGTTTTAAAATATGGGATCGTCCTTGCATTGATCGCATTTATTGTATTGGTTTTAACAAATAAAAACCAGTTTTCAGAAAGAGTTGCAAAAGGTGTTCCAGAAGATAACATATCAAAGATTGCAATTTCAGACGGTGACAAAGTCGTACAGAAATTTAAGGCAACATGCGATACGATGGAACGCTTAAATATATTGGTTGACCGTAATGAACAGACAGGAAGAGCTGGAAGCATTGACCTTAATGTAAAAGACAGCAAAGGAAAATCAATCTATCATATTACACCAAGTCTGTTAGAAGTTGACGGACTGAAGAATATGAAAGCAACGATGAGACGTACACAAAGAGATGAATTCAGATGGTACAGAGTCGTAGTCAATCAGAAACTTAACAGAGGCGAGACGTATACAATTGAGATAACCGCAAAAGGAATTAAGAAAGACCGCCCATTATATTTATATACATCAAAGAAGATGTGCAATATTTTCCAGCCTGTCAAGGTTAATGGAAAGAAACTCGATGTACATATTCGTTCAAGAGTCTGGACAACACAGATTGACGTATCAGCGATCGTTTTAACAATTGGAATTACACTGGCACTGATCGTACTGATCCTTCTGCCACTGAAACTTCCAGAAAAATGGAACAAGAGAGCAACGTGGGCATTGTTTATGATAACGCCGTGGATATCATTTTATATGGTTGAAAAGGTATTCTATAATCCGATCAGTATCATGAATAAGCTGGCATTTGGACTCAATGTATTGTGGTTTTATATCGTTTATATGATCCTGCTGCTTATATTTAACAGAATGAAATGGGCGTTATTAGTTGGAAATGTATTTTTCTATGCGGCAGCGATCGGAAATTATTTTGTCCTCGCATTCCGTGGAAATCCGATCACACCAGCAGATATTTATGCACTTGGAACAGCGATGGACGTAGCCGATCATTATGTATTATCTTATGATAAAGCGGCGATCGTAGCGACCGTTGTGCTGCTTGGACTATGTGTGTTTGCATCCAAACTTACGACATATCCAGTGTTTAAATGGAGAAAACGACTGATCGTTGTTGCAGTGACAGTACTTGTTACAGCAGCAAGTTCCTTTACACTGACAAGAGTGGATGCCCTTCAGTCTAAGGGAATCAAGGTAAACTTCTGGGATCAGAAATTAGGTTATACAAATAATGGATATATTTTAAGTTTCTTAATGAATATCCAGTATACGATCGTTTCCCAGCCAGAAGGATACAGTGCAGATAAAGTAAATAAAATTGCAGATAAATACGAAGTTACACAGGGAAGCAATAAAGCATTAAAACAGAAACCGAATGTAGTCGTGATCATGAATGAAACATTCTCTGACCTTAACGTAGTCAATAAGATCAAGACAAACAAAGAGGTTATGCCATTTATCAACAGCCTGAAAGATAATACGATCAAAGGACACATGTTAGTGTCAGTCTTTGGTGGAGGTACAAGTAATTCAGAATATGAATTCTTAACAGGAAACTCTGTATCAGCACTTCCATTAAACGGAAATGCATATACACAGTTTGTAAAACACAAAGTGCCAAGTCTTGCCTCACAGCTTAAAGAACAGGGATATGACACACTGGCCTTCCATCCATATAAAGCACACGGATGGAACAGAGATACGGTTTATCCATTGCTTGGATTTGACCAGTTCTTAGATGAGACATGCATGAATCCAAACGGAGAGAAATTCCGTGGATGGTACAGTGATTCTGAAGATTACAATAAGATCATCGATATCTTCAACAAGAAAAAAGCAGGACAGCCGCTATTCTTATTCAATGTAACGATCCAGAATCATGGAGGATATCTGATCGCAGATAAGAACTTCAAGGAAGAGATTAAGATCAAGGATGAAAAAGCAACAGATACAGCAAACCGTTATCTGTCACTGATCCACGAATCCGACCGTGCATTTGAGAAGATCATTAATTACTTTAAGAACCAGAAAGAACCAACGATCGTTGTAATGTTCGGAGACCACCAGCCAAAACTGGAAGATTCTTTCTATGAACTGCTGTATGGGAAATCATTAAGCAGCTTAAGCCTTAAAGAACAGCAGAAGAAATATACAGTACCATTTATTATGTGGGCAAACTATGACATTGACGAGCAGAGTGATGTGGAAAATGTCAGTGCAAACTATTTATCAAGTCTGATGCTTCAGCAGACAAACTTAAAATTGTCAAGATATAATGAATTTTTATTAGACATGAGAAATAATGTTCCTGCATTAAATGCAAATGGATATGTAGATAAAGATGGAAAAGATCATCATCTGTCAGAGCAGAATAAATATACAAAACTGATCACACAATATCAGTATCTGCAGTATAACAGTCTGATGGATAAGAAACATGTCAGCACAGATCTGTTTTCCGTAAAATAAACAGGATGAGAGGAAGAAATCGTGTCAGAACAAAAAGAAAAATCAAAAATTCATAACACTATAAACAAAGTGATCAAAGGCGTGGTTATCTTAGCATTATTCGTTTTTATTGTTTTTGTATTAAAGAATAAAGCTGAGTTTTCAGAAACTGTTGCAGTAGGCGGACCAGACAAGAAAGTCTCCCAGATTGAGGTGACAGGAAACGATGAGATTGTTCAGAAGTTCAAAGCAACTTCTGACAATATCCAGCGCTTTACGATCATGGTAGATCGAAACCAGAGTTATAAAAGAGCAGGAAGTATTTCTGTGAATATCAAGGACAGCAAAGGAAAGTCCGTTTATCATGTAACAAAAGACCTGCTGGATGTGGACGGAATGAGAACGATTCAGCCGTCCTTAAAGACAAGTAAATATACATCAAAGAAATGGTACAGCCTGATCGTCAATAAAGAGATCAAAAAAGGTGATACTTACACAGTGACGATCAAAGCCAATGGGATCAAAAAAGAACATCCGCTGTATTTATACACATCAAAAGCGATGGGAAAAACATATCAGCCGGCTGTGATCAATGGAAAAACACAGAAAGATTTCCATATCCGTATGAGAGTCTGGACAACCCGCATTGACGTAACAGCGATCGCATTAACTGTGGCAATTGCTGTAGGATTAATGGTATTGATCCTGATTCCATTAAAAATTCCAGAGAAATGGAACAAACGATTCAGCTGGATGTTATTTATCGTGAATCCATGGATCGCATTTTATATGGTTGAGAAAGTATTCTATAATCCGATCAGTATCATGGAACCATTGACCTTTGCGTTAAATGTACTCTGGTATTACATTGTATATGCCGTGCTGTTAATGATCTTTAACCGAATTAAATGGGCATTGATGGTTGGAAATATTTTCTTCTATGGAGCAGCGATCGCGAACTATTTTGTACTTGCATTCCGTGGAAATCCGATCACACCTGCAGATATTTATGCGGTAGGAACAGCGATGGACGTTGCAGACCATTACGTGTTAAGCTATGACAAGCCAGCGATCATTGCAACGATCATTCTTCTGGGATTATGTGTGATCGCATGTAAGTTAGAGACGTTCAAAGCATTTACGATCAAGAAACGACTGATCGCAATTTTGATCACCGTTATAGTAACGGTTGCAAGTTCCATTCAGATGACAAAAGTAGATAATCTGAAAGAAAATGGAATCGAAGTTAATTTATTTAACCAGAAAAAAGGATATTTAAAGAATGGATATATTTTAAGTTTCATCTTAAATGTCCAGTACACACTCGTTTCACAGCCAGATGGTTACAGTCCTCAGGCAGTTGATAAGATTGCGAATAACTATGAGGTGACGACAGGAAAGAATAAGACGTTAAAGCAGAAACCAAACGTTGTCGTGATCATGAATGAGACATTTTCAGATCTTAATGTAGTAAATAACATCAAGACAAACAAAGAAGTTATGCCGTTTATCAACAGTCTGAAAGAAAATACGATCAAAGGACATATGCTTGTATCCGTATTCGGAGGAGGAACAAGTAACTCAGAATACGAATTCCTGACAGGAAACTCTGTATCAACACTTCCACTGAATGGAAATGCGTATACACAGTTCATCAAACATAAAGTACCAAGCCTTGCTTCCCAGTTAAAGCAGGAAGGCTATGATACGATGGCATTCCATCCATATAAAGCACACGGATGGAACCGAGATACGGTATATCCATTATTAGGATTTGACAAATTCATCGATGAGACATCCATGAATCCAAATGGAGAAAAATTCCGTGGATGGTACAGTGATTCTGAAGATTACAATAAGATCATTGATGTGTTCAACAAAAAAGAAGCAGGAAAGCCATTATTCTTCTTTAACGTAACGATCCAGAATCATGGTGGATATTATGTAAAAGATACGAAGTTCAAAGAAGAGATAAAGATTCAGGATGAGAAGGCAACAGATACAGCAAACCGCTATCTGTCACTGATCCATGAATCAGACCGTGCATTTGAAAAGATCGTTAATTACTTCAAGAATCAGAAAGAACCAACGATCGTTGTAATGTTTGGAGATCATCAGCCAAAATTACCGGATTCATTCTATGAATTATTATATGGAAAATCCTTAAACAGCTTAAGTCTTAAGGAACTGCAGAAGAAATACACAGTACCATTTATTATATGGGCAAATTATGACATCGACGAAGCATCCGATGTGGAAAATGTCAGTGCAAACTATCTTTCAAGTATGATGCTTGAGCAGACAAACTTAAAATTATCAAGATACAATGAGTATCTGTTAAATTTAAGAAAGACAATTCCAGCATTGAATGCAAATGGATATGTAGATAAAGATGGAAAAGATCATGAATTCTCAGAAAATAACAAATATACAGAACTGATCAACCAGTATCAATATCTGCAGTATAACAGTCTGATGGACACAAAACATGTAAGTAATGCATTATTTTCTGTAGGAAATGACAAATAATACCAAAAAATCAAAAGAAAATATGTATAAATAAAAAGCTTTAGGCACTCTGTCTTGACAGAGTGCCTAAAACGATATAGAATGAAAGTTGTTGCTGTGTAGTATTTAAGATAAATACGACCACACAATAAATAAAAGAAAAAGTCAAAATAATTGATTTTGTTAGGAGGATACACATATGGTAAAAGCAGTCGTTGGAGCCAATTGGGGAGACGAAGGAAAAGGTAAGATTACAGACATGTTAGGTGAAACATCCGATATTATCGTTCGTTTCCAGGGAGGAGCAAATGCTGGTCATACGATCATCAATGATTACGGTAAGTTTGCATTGCATACATTACCATCTGGGGTATTCTACAACCATACAACAAGTGTGATCGGTAATGGTGTGGCATTAAATATCCCTGTATTATTCAAAGAGATTGAAGGAATCGTAAGCAAGGGTGTTCCACAGCCTAAGATCTTAGTATCAGATCGTGCGCAGATGGTAATGCCTTATCACATTTTATTCGATCAGTATGAAGAAGAACGTCTTGGAAAGAACTCATTTGGATCAACAAAATCCGGTATTGCACCATTTTATTCAGACAAATATGCAAAGATCGGATTCCAGGTAAGCGAATTATTTGATGATGACGCATTAAAAGAGAAGATCAAATCAGTATGTGAGAAGAAGAATGTTTTATTAGAGCATTTATATCACAAACCACTTCTTGATCCAGATGAATTATATAATACATTAATGGAATACAAAGAGATGGTAGCACCTTATGTATGTGATACATCTTTATTCTTACATGAAGCAATCAAAGAAGGAAAGAACATCTTATTAGAAGGACAGTTAGGATCATTAAAAGACCCTGACCATGGAATTTATCCAATGGTTACATCATCTTCTACATTAGCAGGATATGGTGCGATCGGAGCAGGAATCCCTCCATATGAGATCAAGAAAGTTGTAACAGTTGTAAAGGCATACTCAAGTGCTGTAGGAGCTGGAGCTTTCGTAAGTGAGATTTTTGGAGATGAAGCAGATGAACTTCGCCGCCGTGGTGGAGACGGAGGAGAATTTGGAGCAACAACAGGACGTCCAAGAAGAATGGGATGGTTTGACGTTGTAGCAACCAAATACGGATGCCGTATGCAGGGAACAACAGATGTTGCATTTACAGTATTAGATGTACTTGGATACTTAGACGAGATTCCAGTATGTGTAGGATATGAAGTTGATGGAGAAGTAACAACAGACTTCCCAACAACAGGAAAACTTGAGAAAGCAAAACCAGTGATCGAAGTACTTCCAGGATGGAAGAGTGATATCCGTGGAATCAAGAACTACGAAGATCTTCCAGAGAACTGCCGTAAGTACATTGAGTTCGTAGAAGAGAAGATTGGATACCCAATCACACTGATCTCTAACGGACCAGAAAGACATGATATCATCAAACGTGATTTTGAGGACTAAATTTTAAGGACAGCCAATATGAGCAGAGAGAAAGCAGATAAAGAAGAGAAGAAAGGCTTTAAGAGAGAAGCCCTAAGCTGGGTTATCTGTATTGTGGTAACCATTCTTCTCACAGAATTTATCTTGAATTTTGTAATTATCAACGCCAATATTCCGAGTGGTTCAATGGAGAATACGATCATGACGAATGACAAGCTGATCGCTCTTAGAACCTCTTACTGGTTTAAAGATCCGAAGAGAGGAGATATTATTATCTTCAAGTATCCGGAGGATGAAAGAGAATGGTATATTAAGCGTGTGATCGCTCTTCCAGGAGAGACTGTACAGGTCAAAGACGGTAAAGTCTATATTAACGGAAGCAGCAAACCGCTTAATGAGCCGTATATCAAAGAGGAACCAGTAGAAGATTTTGGACCATATACAGTGCCGAAGAACGGATATTTTGTTATGGGAGATAACCGGAATAATTCAAATGATGCGAGAGACTGGGATATACACTATGTTTCCAGAGATGAGATTTTAGGAAAAGCATGGTTCCGATATTATCCATCGATCAAACGGATCAAGTAACAGACGAAGAAAGGCAGGAAATACTATCATGGATACAAAGATCATTAATGCACAGAATGCACCAGCAGCTGTTGGACCATACTGTCATGCAGTAGAAGCAGGAGATTTCGTGTTTACATCAGGACAGATCGGATTAGATCCACAGACACAGGAATTAAAAGAAGGAGTTGCAGCACAGACAAAACAGGTGTTAGCAAACTTAACAGCAGTATTAAAAGCATCTGATCTTACATTAGACAATGTTATTAAGACAACAGTTTTCTTAGCAGATATCAATGATTTCGCAGAAATCAATGGTATTTATGAAGAAGCATTTGGAGATAACAAACCAGCAAGATCATGTGTACAGGCAGGAGCTCTTCCAAAAGGTGCACTGATCGAGATTGAAGTTATTGCAGTAAAATAATCATCATGGAATAATAATTCCGATCATAAAAAGTTCCAGTCATGGATCAGAGAGATCCACGGCCGGAACTTTTTGTTGTATGATAGAACTTTTGTATGAGTTATGCCTGTATATGTTAAAGATATTATTTTAATAATTCTAACAGCTGGTCATTATGCTCTTTTGTCTGAATACAGAATCGGATAAATTCCCCGTCAAGTCCATGAAAGCTTGCGCAGTCACGAATCATAAGCCCATGTTTGATACAGCGTTCAAACATTTCAAAAGAAGTCGTTCCATCCAGAAGCTTTACAAGAATAAAGTTAGCATAAGCATTATAAACCTTAAGGTTAGGGCGTTTAGATAAAATATCCATACAGCGGGAACGCTCAGCATCGATATAGTCTTTTGTCATTTTGATATAATCCTTATCCATAAACATTGCTTCGCCGGCAAGAGCAGCCAGGGTGTTGATCGTCCATGGATTCTTGATGCTGTTCATACGCTCAAGAAAAGAAAGATTTCCGCAGATTCCGTAACCAAGACGGAGTCCTGGAGCACAGAAGAACTTGGAAGTTCCACGAAGTACCATGAAATTATCATATTTTGTAGTGAGAGATACTGCAGAAATCTCTTCAACATCTGGTGCAAATTCCACGTAAGTTTCATCGATCATAACAAAGATATTATGCTTTTTGCAATGAGCAAGGATTTTAGAAATCTCGTCGGTATTCAATGCACTGGATGTTGGATTGTTCGGATTACAGATTGCAAGAAGATCGATCGTATCATCAAGCTTTGCAAAAAGATCATCAAGATCCAATTTGAAATCAAGATCTTCCCTTAAATAATATTCTTCCACATGTCCGCCGACAAGATCGATCTCTCTTGTATATTCGGAATATGTAGGAGATAACAAAAGTGCATGTTTTGGACGCAGCAGCTGCATGGTAAGACTGATCATCTCTGTTGCACCATTTCCAACGATGATATGTTCCATTGGAACGTTGCAGTATAATGAAAGGGTAGAACGAAGTTCCTTGTAATCACGGTCAGGGTATTCGCTGATACATTCAATATGAGATGCCATACTTTTCTTTAATAAAGGTGAAATTCCAAGAGGATTGACGTTCCCTGCAAAGGGAATGATCGCCTCTTTTTTGATTCCATAATAAGCTTCGACTTTCTCGAGATCACTTCCGTGAAATTCCTGTTTTTTTTCTGCCATGGTAATTCCTCTTTTCCTTTAATATTGTGTCGAAATTTGGTATAATGAATACTAATTGAAATTATGTATTATTATACCCACAAAATCTTTTGGTTGGCAAGGAGCAGAATAAGAATATGTCAGAATCATTAGAAAAGTTTACAAATATCGCGAAAGAAGATCAACAAAGAGCAAAAACGCTCTTTTTTTCTGAAGCGTTTAAAGAAGAATTTCTGAAAGATAAACAAAAAGAGAAACAAAAAGAGAAACAATTATATCATCAGCTGCTGCTGGGAAGGAACAGAGACCAGATCCTGGAAGAATTTTTATTAAGTGCAGGACAGAAGTCCCCAGTACTGCTTGATGTAACAAAAACGATGTATCACGCAACGATCACGAATCTGGATGAACCACTGGAGATCACAGTAAGGAAAGACGGATGGGGATATATTGCAGGAAGGATCAAGACAGAAGGAAAGTTTATAACTCTTCACAAGGATACATTCCATGCAGAAGATTTTGAAGATGGACAGATGACGATTTATGCAGATCTCAAAACGATCCCAAGAGATGGAGACAAGGATCATTTAATCCTGCAGACTGTCTATCAGACGATCGAGATAGAAGTGACATACAAAGAAGAAAAAAGTGAAAGAAAAAAAGAAGAAGAATTCAGACAAAAGAAGTTATATGAGCTGTATATTGATTTTTGCAGCGGAAGGATCAGTCTGGAACAATTCACGGAACGTGCAAGAACAGTGCTTGATAAGATGCCGGATCATCCGGTAAGGAATCGTATATATGATCTTATGAAGCTGCATCTGGATATCCTATGTGGAAAGGAAGACCTCAAAGAGCGTATTCCAGAAGATGCGAAGAAGGAATCCCTTAAGATCTGCCAGGGATATGTCTGGTATCTGCAGGCATTCTATGACAAAGAAGAAGATACGATCCTGAAATCCAAAGAAGAGATTCAGATACTTTATGATGAATGTGAAGATATGAGGATCAAGGGATATCTCTTCTGGTTTCTGATGAACTTAAGTGAGGAACTTATGAAAGATCCTGCACTTAAGATGAAACAGATCAAAGAATTATATCAGGAAGGCTGCCAGAATCCACTGCTGCGTTTTGAAGGCTGCTGTATTCTTGGAGAAGACGAACAACTGTTAACGTATATAGATTCTTATGAACTATGGGTTCTCGAACTTGGCGCACAGGAGAAGATCCTAAACACAAGACTGATCGGAAAGATATGCTTCCTTGTTTCAAGGAACAAGATATTTTCCGAAGAGATCCTCTGGCTGTTTATGTGCATTTACAAGGAATATCCACAGACCGATGTATTACAGGCAATCTGTGCCCTTATGATTCAGGGAAACTGTATGGATGAAGACTGTCATCCGTACTATGAAGAAGCACTGCAAAGAGGCGTGCAGCTGATCGGCTTACAGGAAGCATTTTTAAGAACGATTCCAAAAGGAGAGTATCCGCTGCTGCCAGAAGAGATTCTCATGTATTTTACATACAGCACAAGTTTTGGAGCGGAGGAACAAAGCCGTCTGTTTGCAAACGTTGTACATAACAGACGAAACTACCATAAGATCTTCCCGAATTATGAAGAACTGATCCGTACATTTTTAAGAGAAGAGCTAAAAAAAGGGCAGATCAACGAAGACCTTATCCTGTTATACCGTTATTACTACGAGGAACTTCTTCAGGATGAAGGGGTAAGAGATGACCTCGGGAATATTGTTTTCGCACAGAAACTTATATGTGACAATGAATTTATTCAGAAAGCAGAGATCAGCCAGGACTGGAAGAAGAATCTGGATGTATGTTATCTGTCAGAACAAAATTGTTATGTAGAGATCTTTGATCCAAATGCAGGATTTATATTTTTCGACAGCGAAGGAAATCGCTACATTGGATCGGTTGCATATCAGCTGAAAGCAGTCTTTACAAGAGAACAGACAGAGATGTATTGTGAGGCGGCTGACGGAAGCAACGAACATTTTGTTATGTATAAAGCTGCAGGATTTGGAGCAAAAACAAAACTTAAGGAAGAAGATTTCCCAGTTGTGTTATATGCACTCAAAAGCAGGAATTTAGATCTGGATTACGAACAGGAATTGTTTGAGAAGGTCCTTGACTATTACAAAGAACATGAATTACAGAAAGAATTAAAGAACGCACTGTCTTATGTTGAATGGAAGAATTTAAAAGATGAGAACAGGAGACATATGATCGGTTACTTTATTGCAGCAGGGCTGTATGAAGATGCATTGAAAGGAATCGGACAGTATGGATATCAATTCCTTGATAAAGACCAGCTCAAAGAGGTCTGTCTGTATGCATTAACGACATTGAGTAACAGACGTTCAGATCTTCTGGTAGAGATGTGTATGGCATCGTTTGAATCTGGAAATGAAAACAGCGAAGTGATCGGATATCTGCAGAAATATTTCCATGGAACAAAAGAAGAGATGCTGTCAGTTTTCGATGTTGGACAGAAAGTCGGCATGTATGACAGAGTCTTTGTGGAAAGTGTGTTAAGAGCATGCATCGCAGATGGCGTGGATGGAACAGAATTTAAAGTATTTGAAGAATATTTAAATCAGATAGAAACAGATAAAGGTTTGATTGATGCAATGCTCGTTGAATATGTAAATTATGCATATGAGAATGAGAAAAAACTTCCAGAGAAATTTTATGAATTGATCGGTGACAAGATCGATCAGGGGAAAATGGACTGGATCTATCAGCAGTTATATCTTGATTATTACAAAGACCAGAGAGAAGAATTGCCGCAGCGTTGCTTAAAACGTATTGAGAAGATCAAAGACTATCAGATCATCAGAACAGATCATATTCTTCCAGTATTGTTTGAGTATGTTGATGTGATCTCACTGCCGAAATACCTTTGTGCCAAAACATTTGTACAGTTTTATGCAAAAAGCGGTGTCAATGTAGTCTTCCATTATATGGACAGCGACAATGGACATTGGATCGAGGAGGCAATGAATGAACTGCTTCCGGGATATTATGTTTTGTCACTGGCAGTCTTTCATCACGAGCTGTCAGACTGTTATGTCAGTGTAACAGGAGAACTAAGACGGCACAGAGAAGATGTGATCGTATCAGACCATATGAAATACAGTCAGGGCAGCCGGTTTTATGAATTAAATGAACTTTTGATCCATCAGCAGGATGAGAATATTCAGTCAAAGATGGAGCGTTATGCGGTAAAAACAATGATGACACAGTTGATCAAACCAATGACAGAGGAATAAAATATGCAGACGGCGATACATTTTGAAGGAGATCAGGCATATATATGTGTATCTGATCATGGAAAAATTAAAGAAGAAGATCCAATTTCCTATGGCAGATCGAGGGTAGAATTTGTGATCCAGACTGCAAAGGCACAGGAAGAAGGAAAGATTGCAGTGGTCTTTGATGATGCAACAGGACAGATCGTAAAGAATGCGGAGGAACAATGCATCAGATCTGGATTAGAACAAGGACGGGTGAGCTTTTATACGAAGGAAGAAGCAGCACTTGGAATTGTGGGATTTCGAGGCGACAATCTGCAAAAAGGAAATTCAGGAATTTTTGATTATACAAGAAAACATTTTGTATATTATGAGGTGAAGAAACAAAAAGATACCATGCTTGTTGAGGCAAAAGATTATACCGAACAGATCAAAAATGCTGTTACAGATCAGGAAAAAGATGCAGCATTTTTAACGATCATCAAACAGGCACTGGCAAAGGGAGTTACAACGACCGTATATTTGTGCGGGGAAGGTTTTGATGGAAACTGGTTCAGCCAGTCAACGAATGCACTCTGCATCGGAAGAAGAGTGTTTATGGGAAAACATCTCTTCGCATGCGGAGCAGCTTATCTGTGTGCAAACAGACAGGGAGAGAAAAAAACTCCAGAAGTTATAAGTCATACAACGATCAGCCAGATCGGGCTGGTTGTACATCATCACGGCAGAGATATGTTCTGCCCGCTCATCATGGAAGGAAGACCATGGGAGGAGAGCAAAGGTGAGATGGAGATTTTTGTATCTGGGATCAATGGGTTAAGCTTTGAGGTAAGAAATCGTTCTGGAATGAAGAAAGCATCTATTCGTATGCCGCTTGACGGAATGAAGAAGGATGCAGATATTGTATACAAATTAAAGATACAGGGAGAATATATCAAAGCAGACCAGTGTAAGATCAAGATAACAGATCTGGGATTTGGCAAGATACGTCCTGCCAGCTATCAGACATGGCAGCAGATCATATATCTGGAAAGAGGTGATTTTAATGAGTAAGATCGTTTTGTGTGAGACAAAACCTGCCAAAACAGCATATACGATCCATAAGATCAACCGCAGTTTTCAAAGCTACGAAGAACTTTGCTGGCTTTTGGAACATTACCTGATCTTCTTTCTAAGTGAAGGACTGGATCGTCCGCTGAGAAATTATTTAAAAGAATATCTGAATCTGGAAATCAAAAGCGAAGATGCGGTGCAGCAGGTCAAGGAGATCATAAATTTTCAGAATTATTTTACATCAGATGAGAAGATTCAGTTCCAGCAGAAGATAAGAACAACATATTTATATTCTGCTGCAAAGAAACAAAAACTTCTGGCAGATATGTATCTGAAACACCATTTATACCTGATGGCACTCACATCTTACCAGAAGCTTGAGATGGTATCCGGCAAATTAAATCCAAATGAGCAGATGCAGGTATGGTATCATATGGGATTATGCCAAAGCAGAATGTTTTGCTTTGAAGAGGCCAAAGAATCTTTTCGCAAAGCATTGATGTTAAAACCAGAAAAACAGATCCAGGAAGCGTATTTTATGATATCCTATTTGAGCGGGGATGAAGAAAGCTTTATCGAAGATGGAAAAACAGTTTCCTTTGACGAGGAACATTGTAAAACCATATATGAGAATCTCAAACAATGCGAAAAAGAGATTTTTGAGAAAGAACAGTTTGATAAACTGGCCAAAATAGATTATCATAGAAAGAAGGCAGATAAAAGCATGACCCGCCGGTTAGTAAAAACAACGTTAGGGAAGTGGAAAGATGAATACAAAGCAGAGATTATCTAATGACCTGTTGAATGACAGTGAGATCACCATAGAGAAACGCCTTGTGGAATTATATGAATCAGAGATTGATAAGATTGATGAACAGATCAGTGATCTTAGAAAGCTGGATCAGAAAGATTTTGATGCGAAAACAGAAGTAGAAGAAAAAGCAAGGGCTTATTACCGGGCATTTGCAAGAGAATTCTATGATGTTTGTGAAGGACGAGTCAGTGATGAAGAGTTCTTTGATCTATGGGAACGCGAAGAAGAATTAAAAACAGGAATCAATTCCATTAATTCACTGGAAGGAGAACAAAAACAGCTCGAAAAAGAACTTGCACGTGCCAATGAAGAAGAGATTTCCATGGACGGCAGGATTGCCTCAGTTTATGAAAAGAAGAAGAACAAGAAAGCAATACTGATTTCCTTTTTCTTAATGGCTGTTGCGGCTGTTTGTGTGACAGGATTTTATCTGTATCATTTTACAGTGCCAGTCAAGCAGTATGCATGGCAGCTTGCGTGTGCGGCAGTGATCGTGGTATTATTCCTGCTGATCTTATTTCAGTCACACAAGAAAGCTTCTGACCAGTTAAAACTGTTAGAGATGATGGTTACCCACAAAGGTCATACAGGCCGACGTCTGGAAGATGACAAAAGGGAGATTGGAAATGATCTGAAATTTTACTACGAGAAATTTGAAAATGTCTTTTCATATATTTCACCAGAACAGTGGAAATTATTTGATTTTTGTGGTAAAGTGTCAGCCAGATTAAGATTTAGTGATGCGATCCTTGAGGCATCTGCTGATCTGGAACAATTATTAGACAAGAACCAGTGGAAGACATCTGGATTCTGGATGTATCATCCAAAGGTTTTATATGATCTGATCAAACGAAGGGATTACCTGAATGCATTAAATCAGAGAAAAGATATATGCAGCAAGGAACTGATCCGGCATGAGCAGATTTTAGAAGGAATCGGTGAACAAACAGATTCTGAAACTATAGAATAAGGAGTTTAGAGATGAAGAAAGAATTAGAAACAACGTATGATCCAGGTGCGATTGAAGAACGCCTGTATCAGAAATGGCTGGATAATAAATATTTCCATGCCGAAGTAGATGAGACAAAACAACCATATACGATCGTAATCCCACCTCCAAATATCACAGGAAAACTTCATATGGGACATGCGTTAGATGAGACACTTCAGGATATCCTGATCCGTTTTAAAAAGATGCAGGGATACAATGCATTATGGGTACCAGGAACAGACCATGCAAGTATTGCAACAGAAGTAAAAATCATCAACGCACTCAAAGAAGAAGGAATCGAGAAAGAAGATCTTGGAAGAGAGAAATTCTTAGAGCGTGCCTGGGAATGGAAAGAAGAATACGGCGGAACGATCATTGAACAGATGAAGAAACTTGGATCTTCCTGTGACTGGGATCGTGAGAGATTCACAATGGATGAAGGATGCTCTGAAGCAGTCAAAGAAGTTTTCATTAAATTATATGAAAAAGGTTATATCTACCGTGGATCAAGAATCATTAACTGGTGTCCAGTCTGCCAGACATCCATTTCTGATGCAGAAGTAGAATACGAAGATCAGGCAGGACATTTCTGGCACATCAAATATCCAGTCGTTGGAAGCGAAGGTGAATATGTAGAGATCGCTACAACACGTCCAGAGACATTATTAGGAGACTCTGCAGTTGCAGTTCATCCAGATGATGAAAGATATACACACTTAGTTGGCAAGATGTTAGAATTGCCATTATGCAACCGTCAGATTCCAGTTGTAGCAGATGAATATGTAGACCGCGAGTTTGGAACAGGTGCCGTTAAGATCACACCAGCACACGATCCAAATGACTTTGAAGTTGGAAAACGCCACGATCTTCCAGAGATCAATATCTTAAATGACGATGCAACGATCAATAAAAATGGTGGTAAATACGAAGGTATGGACCGTTATGAAGCAAGAAAGGCAATCGTTGCTGACTTAGAAGAACAGGGATATTTAGTTAAGATCAAAGAACATGAACATAACGTAGGAACACATGACCGCTGCGGAACAACTGTAGAGCCTATGATCAAACCACAGTGGTTTGTAAAGATGGACGAACTTGCCAAACCAGCGATCGAAGCTGTTAAGAACGGAGATCTTAAATTCGTACCAGAACGTTATACAAAGACATACCTTCACTGGTTAGAAAACATCCGTGACTGGTGTATTTCCAGACAGTTATGGTGGGGACACAGAATTCCAGCATACTACTGTGATGAATGTGGAGAAGTTGTTGTAGCAAGAGAAACACCAGAAGTTTGCCCTAAGTGCGGATGCAAACATTTTACACAGGATGAAGATACATTAGATACATGGTTCAGCTCAGCTCTTTGGCCTTTCTCAACACTTGGATGGCCAGAGAAGACAAAAGAATTAGATTACTTCTATCCTACAAACACACTGGTAACAGGATATGATATCATCTTCTTCTGGGTAGTCAGAATGGTATTCTCAGGATATGAGCAGACAGGAAAGAGTCCATTTAACACAGTACTGATCCATGGATTAGTCCGTGACGAACAGGGACGTAAGATGAGTAAATCTCTTGGAAATGGTATCAACCCATTAGATGTCATCGCACAGTATGGTGCAGATGCCTTAAGATTTACACTGATCACAGGAAACGCTCCTGGAAATGACATGCGTTACACAGAAAAACGTGTTATCGCAAGCCGTAACTTTGCAAACAAGATCTGGAACGCATCTCGTTTCATTATGATGAATCTAGAGCAGGCAGATTTCTCTGACGTCAAATTAGAAGATCTGACAAGTGCAGATAAATGGATCTTATCCAAATTAAATACACTTGCCAAAGATGTCACAGACAACATGGAGAAATACGAACTTGGAATCGCAGTTCAGAAATTAAATGACTTCTTATGGGAAGAATTCTGCGACTGGTATATCGAGATGGTAAAACCTCGTCTTTATAATGACGAAGACCAGACAAAGGCAGCAGCACTCTGGACATTAAATACAGTTTTAACAGAAGCATTAAAACTGTTACATCCATATATGCCATTTATCACAGAAGAGATTTACTGCAACTTAACAGATGAAGAATCCATTATGTTAGCAAACTGGCCAGTCTTTAAAGAAGAATGGAACTTTAAAGCTGACGAGAAGGCAGTAGAGACGATCAAAGAAGCAGTCAGAGGAATCCGTAATGTTCGTGCAGAGATGAACGTATCTCCTAAGAAGAAAGCACAGGTTTATGTAGTATCTGAAGACGCAGAGATCCGAGATATCTTTGAACAGGGTAAAGTATTCTTTGCAACACTTGGATATGCAAGTGAAGTTATCATCCAGGATAACAAAGACGGAATCGGAGACGATGCTGTATCAACAGTGATCGCAGGAGCAGTTATTTACATGCCATTTGCAGAGTTAGTTGATATTGAGAAAGAAAAAGAACGTCTTGCAAAAGAAGAGAAACGTCTGACAGGAGAGATCAAACGTTGTGAAGGAATGCTTGGAAATGAAAGATTCGTAAGCAAAGCACCAGAAGCAAAAGTTCAGGAAGAAAAAGACAAACTTGCAAAATATCAGCAGATGTTAGAGCAGGTAAAAGAGCAGATCACAAGAATTTCATAATGATCTATAAATAAAGTAAAAAAGCAAGAGAAAGAATCTTTTGATCCTTTCTCTTGCTTTTTACAGCAATACTTTCGAAATATAAAATTTTGTCGTATAATGGAATAAAAAGGAGTACAAAGTGAGGTTTTAGTAATATGGAATTTAAATTTGATCTACATACACATACAATTGCCAGTGGACATGCTTATTCAACAGTTCAAGAAATGGCAAAGGCAGCAGCAGATAAAGGACTTGAGCTTTTAGGAATTACAGAACATGCAAAGGGGATTCCTGGGACATGTGATGAGATATATTTTCATAATATGAGAATCATTCCAAGAAAGATGTATGGAATTGATCTGATGTTTGGTTCAGAAATTAATATCATAGATTATGATGGAAGTCTCAGTATGGATGCAGAGTTGATTGAGAAAACTTTAGATATTCGAATTGCTGGAATCCATACACCATGTTATGAAATAGGAAGTGTTGCACAGAATACACAAGCATATGTAAAAGCAATTGAAAACCCAATGATCGACATTATCAGCCATCCAGATGATGCAAGAATCCCAATTGATTACGAAACAATAGTTGATGCAGCAAAAGAAAATCATACATTGCTAGAGATTAATAATAGTTCTTTGGATTGTCTGTCATCAAGAGTGAATGCATGGGAGAATTTACAGATCATGCTTCGGCTATGTGAAGAAAAGAATGTTTTAGTAGTTGCAGATACAGATTCTCATATATCAACGGCGGTAGGGGTGTTTGATCATGTGGAAGTTTTATTGAAAGAGATGAATTTCCCTGAAGAATTGGTTGTGAACCGTTCTGTTGATTTATTAAAACAGGAGATTTTGAAACATCGCGAGATCAGGAAGATAGGAAGACCTTAGGATGTTTGACAGGCAGTCTATATGCAAGAAATGGATGTGTGAAAAAGGTAAAAGTGACTGTAAAATAGAGAGCATAATAAAATTCCTCAGATCAGATAAAATCTGGACTGAGGAATTTTTTCTGCTTATTTGGATAAAAGATAATAGATCATATCACTGCAAAAACTAAGCACATCATTTTCGTTAGATAAAAAATTATCCCCCGGAACAAATTTAGAATAACAATTGTCTTTATCCGCACGAACAAGACTGGATGTATCTACAAAAGACTTCATGCTTTTATGGATCACAAGATCTTCCATCGGAAGATAATAATAATTTTTGTAGTCTCTGTGGTAATGCTTTAAATGTCCATCATCCAAAGGATATGTAAGCACAGCATTCGAATGTTTCAGGGTTAAACAGATACCAGACTTTTTGTAATTACCGCAAACAGGAACTTCATGATCCAGATTAAGATATGCATGAAATTCATCATTTTCAATCGAATAGGATGATAAAGTAAATTTTCCATCAAGTAAGGCTGGATAACTCATCAGAGAATAAATATTACGAAGACCAAGGAGATCTTCTCTGTTATGTAAAAGCACAGCTTCTTTATCTTTTGTATCCCCTTTTTCAAGGTAGTTCTGATAAGTTTTAATCAGTTTTTTGCCAGATAACTTGTCAGTACGATGAAAACCTAAATATTCTTCCAGATTTTTTTGGCGAAAATTTTTTAATCCCCACAGATTTTTATAAGGTTTCAAAATCTGATAAAGGTCAAGATGTTCATAGCGGTCAAAAGATGCATTGAGTTTGAACTCTTTAATTTTGCTGGATAAAAAAGGCAGATCAAAAGTTTTTCCGTTAAATGTAATAAGAGTGTCATAAGATTTAATAAACGTGAGAAAATCAGATAAAATCTGTTTCTGGGAAAAGCCGTCTTCATTAAACCATTGAGTAATATTTCCGTCCATATCACAGCATCCAATCAGTGTAATTGCTGAGATGTCAGCACTAAGTCCGGTTGTTTCTATATCAAAAAATAAAGGTTGTTGTTTATGTTCCATATAAATCCTTTCTGCGAATTAGAATAGTATTCGCAGATTTATTATATCGGCTTTTTGTTTTGTTTGCAATGAAGTGGATAGGTAGATTAAGAATGTGGAAATATATACCGATACAAAACAAAATATATAAAACACTTGCCGAATTCTGGGAAATAATGTAAAGTTTTAAATAAGATAAAATATATAGAAAAAAACGATTAAAAATAATTAATAAGGATCAGGAAAACGGAGGGTATTCATTTGAAGAAACAGATTTTAGAAGCTTTTGAGTGTGTTAAATGACAGGAATAAGATATCGAGTAATATTTTATTGAATCATCATGTCAAAGTATTAGAATATGAGGGCAAAAAAATATTAGAGATTCATATTCCAGCAGCGGACAGACATGATAAACCAGTCTATATTGGAACAAATCCAATGAAAGGAACTTATCGAAGAGATTATGAAGGAGATTTTCTATGTACAGAAGCATCTGTAAGAGCAATGTTTGCGGATCAAAGAGATAAATCAATAGATTCTGAAGTATTGGAAGAGATGGAACTGTATCACCTACAGCAGCAGGTATTTTAATGTTTGGTGATGCTGACCGCATTACAGATGTTTTTCCAGATTATTTCTTAGATTACAGGGAAGAATGTGACGAGAAAGGAGTGCGGTGGCTGTATCGGACACATTCGAATGAAGGAGACTGGAGTGGTAATTTATTTGATTTTTTCTATAAAGTAACAACAAGGATTGATGATGTTGTTGCTGTACCATTTGTTAATCGCAGGAATGGAATTCGCGTGGATCGCGTAGATTTGCATGATGCGTTAAATGAAGCGGTAGCCAATGCATTGGTACACACAAATTATTATGGAAGACGAGGTATTGTGATCATAAAGCATGGAAAAGAGATTACAATTTCAAATCCGGGAACGATCCGTATTACAAAGGAAGAATTTTATGCAGGAGGAAACAGCGATCCTAGAAATCCGAATCTTCTAAAGATGTTTGGTTTTGTCAATGTCGGTGAACGTGCTGGAAGTGGTGTGGATAAGATTATGACAGCGTGGGAAGAACAGAATTGGAGAAAGCCAGAATATGATATTGCCTTAAGAGCAGAAAGAGTGACTTTAAAATTGCAAGTTGGTCAGATTGTATATATCCCAGGGGCAGCAGATCTAAGGGAAAATGCCCAAAAAGAATCAGAGTATAAGTATGATGACGAAGATTTTGGATTCAGTGGAGTAAGGGAATCAATGTGTGAGTATGGTAATAAGAATTTTACAGAAAAAGAACAGATGATCATGGAATATCTGGAAAAACATACGGAAGTCAGCATTGGAAAGGCAACGCAAATTTGCGGATATAAAACAAAGTCAGCAACAAGAAAAGTTATAGGAAAGCTATTAGATAAAGGCGTTATTAAAAAGATTGGAAGCGGACCACAAACAAGATATATTTTACGGTAAGCATTTCAAAAGGTCTCAAAAAAGAAAAACTAAGAGTCTCAAAAGGTCTCAAAAAGAAAGTTAAGGGTCTCAGTAAGATATAAAAATCCATTGGAAAATAAAAATTTCTGGTGGATTTTTTTCTATAAAAACAAATTAAAAGTAAGAACATATGTACGATTTATTTGTGAATTCTGCGCCGATAGACTAGACTGTTATCGTCTGATAGGGTATAATACGAAACAAATGGAAAAAGGACAGAATTAAGGAGGAAATCATTTTGATTTCATATATAAAAGGAACATTAGAAGATATGTCACCGGGTATGGTGGTTGTAGATAATCAGGGCATTGGATACCAGATGATGGTACCGATGAGAGGAGAAGCATTTCCAAAGATCGGACAGGAAATCAAGATTTATACCCATATGCATGTAAGAGAAGATGATGTAAGTCTGTTTGGTTTTTTATCGAAGGAAGAGAAAGAAGCATTTGAACTTCTGATCGGGGTGAACGGAATTGGACCGAAGGTTGGATTATCAGTGCTGTCAACATTATCTGTTTACGAACTTAAGATGGCAGTGATCAGTGAAGATGTCAAGACAATTTCAAAGACACCGGGATTAGGACCAAAGGGTGCGAAGAAGCTGATTCTGGAATTAAAAGATAAATTAAGCTTTGATGAATTAGAAGAAGATGGTGTGGGAGCAGAAATCTTTGATACAACGTCAGACAGCAGTGATTCTGTGATGATCACGATCGAAGGACTGGTAAGTCTTGGATATTCAAAGAGTGAAGCAGCAATCGCAGTCAACAAGGTCGAGGGTGCAGCAGATCTTACACCAGAAGAACTGCTTAAGAAAGCACTTAAGAATATCATGATATAAGATAGAGGGTAATTATGCAAAACAGAATGATTTCCACAGAACTTGTGGAAGAAGATATCAAAATTGAAAATCATCTGCGCCCACAGATGTTGAGTGATTACATCGGACAGGAGAAAGTGAAAGAGAATCTAAAGATTTTTATCGAGGCAGCAAAGAGCAGAGGAGAATCTCTGGATCATGTACTGTTTTACGGGCCTCCGGGACTTGGAAAGACGACACTTGCAGGAATCGTTGCGAATGAGATGGGTGTTCATTTGAAAGTGACAAGCGGTCCTGCGATCGAGAAACCAGGAGAGATTGCGGCAATTCTTAATAATCTGCAGGAAGGAGACGTTTTATTTATTGACGAGATTCATCGTTTGAATCGTCAGGTAGAGGAAGTTTTATATCCTGCAATGGAAGATTATGCGATCGATATTTTAGTAGGAAAAGGACAGGCGGCAAGATCGATTCGTCTGGAACTTCCAAGATTTACATTAGTCGGAGCAACAACAAGAGCAGGAATGTTAACAGCACCATTAAGAGATCGATTTGGAGTTGTGAACCGATTGAATTTCTACAACAGCGAGGAATTGCAGACGATCATTGAACGTTCTGCAGATGTCTTAGAGATCGGAATAGATCCAGAAGGTGCATTAGAAATTGCAAGAAGATCAAGAGGAACACCAAGACTTGCAAACCGTTTATTAAAACGTGTGCGTGATTTTGCACAGGTGAAGTATGATGGACAGATTACATTAGAGATTGCAAGAGATGCTCTGGATCATTTAGAAGTTGATACGATCGGACTAGACCAGACGGACCGCAACTTACTAAAGACGATGATCGAGACATTTGAGGGAAGACCAGTCGGACTTGATACGCTGGCAGCAGCAATCGGAGAAGATTCAGGAACGATCGAAGATGTCTATGAGCCATATCTGATCCAGAATGGACTGATCCAGAGAACACCAAGAGGAAGAATCGTAACAAGGAGTGCTTACGAGCATTTTCATTTACCGATACCAGAGGATAGATAACAGATGAGAACAAAGAACAGACCAATAGAAGTATTAGCTCCGGCAGGTTCCATGGAATGTTTAAAAGCAGCAATTTTAAATGGAGCAGATGCCGTTTATTTAGGCGGTGAGATGTTTGGCGCCAGAGCTTATGCAGGAAATTTTAATAAGGAAGAATTATTAGAAGCAATCGATTATGTACATTTATATGGAAAGCGGTTGTTTCTTACTGTCAATACATTGATGAAGGAAGAGGAACTTCCGTTACTGCCAGGTTTTTTAAAACAATTTTATGAACAGGGATTAGATGCAGTGATCGTTCAGGATTTGGGAGCAGTTTCAGTGATCAGAGAGCATTTTCCAGATCTTGAGATTCATGCGAGTACACAGATGACCATCACAGGCGTTTATGGAGCAAGACTTGCAAAGAAGATGGGAGCAAAAAGGGTTGTACCAGCAAGAGAGTTATCTTTAGAAGAGATCAAAGAGATTAAGGATGATACAGGACTTGATATGGAATGTTTCGTTCATGGAGCACTCTGCTACTGTTATTCCGGACAGTGTTTTATGAGTAGTATGTTAGGTGGTCGAAGCGGGAATCGTGGAAGATGTGCCGGGACATGCCGCCTTCCATTTTATTTAGATGGTGCAAAGAATACAAAGAACGCATATCCGCTGAGTTTAAAGGATCTTTGTACGATTGAACATCTGCCAGAGATTCTTGATCATGGAGTGGATTCCTTAAAGATCGAAGGCCGTATGAAAGGGCCAAGATATGTTGGGGAAGTTACAAGAATTTACCGCAAGTATGTAGATCTTTATCTTTCTGACAAACCTTATAAAGTAGAAGATGAAGATATGAAGATTCTGATGGAAGTATTCAACAGAGGTGGATTTACAGGTGGATATTATAAGGAATATCATGGAAAAGACATGATGAGCATGAAACGTCCGGATCATCAGGGATTGTTTGTCGGAAAGATCAGCAAACTGATGAAAGGTAAGATTTCATTTACTGCAAGAGAAGATATCCACAAAGGAGATGTCTTACAGATCCGTATCAGCCCGGAAGAAAAAGTCGAACTTACAAGCCCTTCTGATTTTAGATCAGGAAGCAAGGTTGTATTAAATGGACAAAAAATGAAAAAACTTCATGAGGGCATGGAAATTAAAAGAACATTGAACCATCCGATGATTGAACGGATCGATGAAGGATTAAAACAGAAAAAGAAAGAAAATCTTAAGGGAAAAATCATAATTAAGAAAGATCAGTGTGCTAAACTCATTCTCAAAGCCGGGGATGATTTTGTGGAGGTTTCAGGACCTGTGATCGAGGAAGCCCAGAAAAATGGTGCAACGATGCAGGATGTTGAGAAACTTCTTAAGAAAACAGGGCAGACCCATTATCAGTTTGAAACACTGGAAGTGGAACTTGGCGAGAATCTGTTTGTTCCGGGATCTGTGCTTAAGAAATTAAGAAAAGAAGCATTTGCACAGATGGATCAGGCAAAGATCTTAAAATACAGAAGAATCTATGAAGAACCGAAGCGTGAGACAGAGAATTTAGATTCCCAAGAAGAAGGTGGAAGAAAGACAGCAGTTTCATTGGAGAGTTTTGAACATTTAGATATCATCTGCAAGAATGAGAGTGTTGACAAGATTTATCTTTCATGGATCGAACTGAAAGGACAGCCGGACCCATCTGCGGTTACTGCAAAAGTAAAGGCAGCGGGAAAACAATGTTATATCATGCTGCCACAGATTGCGAGAAAACGACAGATGAGGGAGCTTGAACAAAAGAAAACAATTTTATTTTCAGAGGATATTGATGGACTGGTCATAAGGAATCTGGAAGTGCTTTCATGGCTTATAGACGAAGGATGCCAGAAAGAATTGATCGCAGATTATATGCTGTATGGATACAATCAAGAAGCGGTGAAGGAATATCAACGGTTGTATCCGGGAAAGATTCGTATGACATATCCGTCAGAGCTTAACAAAAAAGAGATGATGGATCTTCATTTATCCGATGCAGACTTATTTCTATATGGATATCAGCCATTAATGGTATCCGCACAATGTGTAAAGAATAATCTGTGCGGATGTGACAAGACACCATCATGGCTGACATTAAAAGACCGTTATCACGCAGATTTCTTTGTACACACAAGTTGCAGTGACTGTATCAACGAGATTTATAATGGAAAACCATTATGGATCGGAGCAGAACAGGAAATTTTAAAAGATTTACATCCATCGGTTGTACGTTTCCATATTACAAGGGAAGACAGCACGCAGATTAAGGAAATCTTAAAAGCAGTCGAATCTATACAGAAAGGGGAAAGAGCCTCCCTGATGAATGAATATACGAAAGGTCATCTAAAGAGGGGAGTCTTGTAAGATCATATGATAGACATTATTACAATTGCAGCGAAATATTTGATCATTATTATGTGTTTGATCTATACACTGTCATGTTTCACAATGTTCCGCCCAAAGAATAAAGAACGCAAAGAAGACCTTTTAGATAATCAGGTCATCTATATGTTTGTTTTTCTGTTTTTGTGTTATGTTGTGCTGTTTTTGCAGAAATTTGACTTAAAGATTTTGATCTTTTTTGCAGCACAGGTTGTGTTCTTTGAGATTTTGATGATCGTATTTCCAAGGATTTATAAACGCTGTTCAAGATTATTGATCAATAATACCTGTTTTTTACTGGGAGTCGGGTTTGTTATTTTGACAAGATTATCTTTTAATCTGGCAATGAAACAGTTTGCGATCGCAGCAGGAAGTGTCCTTGTGACAAGTTTTATTCCGTTAATGATGCATAAGATCACAATCTGGAACAAGTTTGGCTGGCTGTATGCAATTGCTGGATTTGCATTATTATCTACAGTATTTATATTTGGGATCAACAAATACGGAGCATATAACTGGGTCAGTATTGCGGGATTTAAATTTCAGCCGTCAGAATTTGTAAAGATCATTTTTGTATTTTTTGTGGCAGCTCTTCTTTCTAAGGCGAAGGAATTTAAAGATCTTGTAAAGATCACAGTGATCGCAGCATTGTATGTTCTGGTATTAGTTGTCGAAAAAGACCTTGGAGCAGCTCTTCTTTATTTTGTGATCTATTTAATGATGCTTTATGTTGCAACAGCAAAAGCAAGTTATCTATTAGGAGGACTGGCAGCAGGATCTGTAGCAGCTGTGATCGCAGAGAAGATTTTCACGCATGTCCAGATTCGTGTTGCGGTATGGAAAGATCCGTTTTCCATGATTGAAGGAAGAGGATTACAGGTATGCCAGTCTTTGTTTGCGATCGGAACAGGAAGCTGGTTTGGAATGGGGCTTGGAAATGGACGGCCGTTTGACATTCCAGTCAGAGAATCTGACTTTATCTTTTCGGTGATCAGCGAAGAATTCGGTGTGATCTTTGGAATCTGCCTGATCTTTGTGCTGATGAGCTGTTTTATCTTGTTTATGGACATTTCCACGAGAAGCAGAAAGTTATTTAACAAGTTGTTATGCCTTGGATTTGGAGTATGTTTTTTATTCCAGGTATTCTTAAGTATCGGTGGTGTGACAAAATTCATTCCATCTACAGGAGTCACAATCCCGCTGGTAAGTTATGGAGGAACTTCTGTGATCAGTACATTGATCATTTTAAATATTATTCAGGGATTACATATGTTAGCAGATAGCGAGGAAGAAGAATATGAGCATATTAAGGCACAGGAAGCAGAAGAAAAACAGTATACAAGACAACACAGGCCAAAGAATTACTAAGCAGGTAAGAAAGAAAAAAAGAAAGGCAAACAGACAGATACTGCAGATTACCTATATGTTTGTCGGATTATTTCTTGCACTGATTGCCTATATCGCATATTTTGTGGCAGTGGACAGCAAAAATGTGATCACAGATCCACATAACCGCAGACTTCAGTCAATGGCAGAGAAAGTTGTAAGAGGAAAGATCATCAGCAGTGATGGAAAAGTACTTGCGCAGACATTGACAGAGAATGGAAAAGAAACGAGAGATTATCCGTATGGACGTATGTTTGCTCATGTTGTCGGATACAATGACAAGGGCAAATCAGGTATCGAGTCAATTGCCAATTTTGATCTGTTAAGATCCAATGCGAATTTAATGTCACAGATCACAAGCAGTTTAAAAGGTGAGAAAAGTATCGGTGATAATGTATACACAACCTTAAATACCAAAGTACAAAGAGCAGCATATAATGCGCTGCAGGGACAAAAAGGTGCGGTTGTTGCAATGGATCCTGAGACAGGAAAGATTTATGCAATGGTATCAAAACCAGATTACAGACCGGGACTGGTAGAACAAAACTGGGCAGAATTAAACAGCAGCAAGAATTCTTTGCTGTTAAATCGTGCAACACAGGGACTTTATCCGCCAGGATCAACATTTAAAGTTGTGACAGCACTCGAATATATGAGAGAACACAAGAATACCTATAAGAATTTTAAGTACCACTGCACTGGATATACAACGGTTGGAACTTTGAAGATTCACTGCTACGGAGGAGAAGCACATGGAACCGTGAACCTTGAACAGGCGATCGAGAAATCCTGCAACTGTGCGTTCGTTCATATGTCAGAAGAGATCAACAAAGGAAAACTTGCAAGCCTTGCGGATGATCTGATGTATAATTCCAAAGTACCGATCAATCTTCGCGCAAGCAGCAGCCGTTTTACACTGGATAAAACATCAGGAACGAATGAGATGGCGCATACATCGATCGGACAGGGACAGACACTGATCACACCTTTAGAGAATGCAATGGTCATGTCAGCGATTGCAAATGATGGTGTGATGATGCAGCCATACCTTATAGATAATGTAAAGAATATAGACGGTGGAGTGATCAAAGAGACAAAGACATCAAAACTTTCCGAACCGTTAAAGGCATCAGAATGTGAAACATTAAAGAAGATGCTCAGAAAAGTTATCACAAATGGAACAGGAACAAGAGCATACTCTTCTCATTATAATGTCTATGGAAAGACAGGGTCTGCAGAATATAACAGTGAGAAAGATTCTCATGCGTGGTTTATCGGCTGTGCAGAAAAGAATGGAAAGAAGATCGTTGTAAGCGTTCTTGTAGAAAATGGAGATTCTGGAGGAAGAGTGGCAGCACCGATCGCAGATAAAGTATTTCATGCATTTTTTGATTAGATATTTATAAAAAGATCAAAAACAGATAGCGGTTGAAATCGGTTCATAATCAATGTATAATATTTTTCAGAGAAAGACACACATACTTAGATGATGTTTGGTCATGTAAGGACAGGAGGTTGTAATTTATGACAAAAGCAACGAGCTGTGGTGGTGTCGTAATATTTAGAGGAAAGATTTTGCTGTTATACAAAAGTTATAAGAACCGATATGATGGCTGGGTTCTTCCGAAAGGTACTGTTGAGCAAGGAGAGACTCACGAGCAGACGGCACTTCGTGAGGTAAAAGAAGAGACAGATGCGGATGCATCAATTATAAAATACGTCGGGAAAAGCGAATATTCTTTTTATTCTTTTCATGAACAGATTGTAAAGAGTGTTCACTGGTATTTGATGGAATCCGAGAACTATCACTCAAAACCTCAGAAGGAAGAGTTTTTTGTAGACTCAGGGTATTACAAATTTCACGAGGCTTACCACTTATTGAAGTTCCCTAATGAGAAAGAGATCTTAAAACAGGCATATGATGAATATAAGAAGTTAAGATCAGAAAAACGTTGGGGCAAGAAAGCAAGATGAATCGAAGAGAGATCAGGAATATAGATTATTTCTGATCTCTTTTTTTGATGGGAAAATTTGCATAAAAACAATATAAAATATGTATAAATCATAAAAATCTTCATTAGACTGTAATAAACAGTTTAAGAGGCGGATGAATGAAAAAATTAATAACAATTTTGCTTTTGATCATGATAGTAACAGGGAATTCGTATATGATTTCACGGCAAAATGTATCAGCAAAAGAGCCAAAATTTGTGAATGTATCAGAGAAAGCCCTTGATCTTTCAGCAAAATCAGCGGTAGTTATGGAACAGGGCAGTGGGGAAATCCTGTTTGAAAAAGATAAAGATAAACAACTTGCACCTGCCAGTGTTACAAAAGTGATGTCGCTGCTATTGGTATTTCAGGAACTGGAACAAGGGAGACTAAAACTTGGAGATATAGTTACGGTCAGTGAACATGCTGCATCCATGGGAGGTTCTCAGGTTTTTTTGGAACCAGGAGAGAAACAGGATGTAAAAACATTGATCAAATGTGTTGTTGTATCAAGTGCTAACGATGCGGTTGTAGCACTTGCGGAACATATCTGTGGAAGCGAAAAAGCATTTGTATCACGTATGAATAAAGAGGCACAGAGGCTGGGAATGACGCATACAGCATTTAAAAATGCATGTGGATTGGATGAAAAAGGGCATGTCACAACGGCATATGATATTGCATTGATGACAAGAGAACTTGCCAGAAAACATCCGCAGATTTTTAAGTATACAAAAATCTGGATGGATACGATCATACATAAGACGAAAAAAGGTGAAAAGGAATTTGGACTTAGCAATACGAACAAACTGATCAGGCAATACAATGGATGTACAGGAATGAAGACAGGAAGTACAAGTAAAGCAGGATTTTGTTTAAGCGCAACAGCAACAAGAAATAAAATTCATATGATCGCGGTTGTGATGGCAAGTGAAAGTTCCAAGACAAGAGTAAAAGAGGCATCACAACTTTTAGATTATGGATTCTCGAATTGTCAGATGATCAAAGATGTCACAACAAAAAAAGAGATAGGGAAAATCACTGTGGAGAAGGGAGAACAAGAGGAAGTGCAATATAAAAACAAAATCGTGTCACAGATTCTTGACATCAAAAACAGTACTGATAAAATAAAGAAAAAGATACAAATTTATAAAATAAAAGCACCTGTAAAAAAGGGACAGTGTATAGGAAAGATTCTATATATGAGAGGAAATAAAGTGATTAAGACAGAAGAGATCAATGCAAAAACATCAATAAAAAAAGCAGATTTTTTCTCTCAGATCAAAAAGATATGCCTTCGATATTTTCAGATTTAAAGCCATTTTTAGCAATCAGTGCATGAAATTTCTCTGTGGTGGAAAATGACGGAATTAAATTTTAACTTGATGCTCCTTATAATGAACTCATGAAGCAAAGAGATACAGATTCAAAGGAGGATTACAATGGGAGAATCTTGGTTAGAACTTGAAGGAAAAACAGTTATTGTAACAGGAGCAGCATCTGGAATCGGAAAAGCAGTTGCACAGGAATTTTTAAATGTCGGGGCAAATGTAGTGATCTCTGATATGGCAGAAAAAGCACCAGAGATGGATGCCGAAGAAGGAAAATTACTGTATGTAAGAACAGATGTAACAAAGGCAGCAGACGTTGAAGCAATGGTTGCTAAAGTCAAAGAAACTTATGGAACGATCGATGTGCTGGTTAACAACGCTGGAATCAATATCCCTCGTCTTTTAGTAGATAAAAAAGATCCAAAAGGACAGTATGAATTAGACGAAGCCGTATGGGATAAAGTATGCAACGTAAACTTAAAAGGTGTATTCTTCTGTGCACAGACAGTTGGTCGTGTTCTTGTTGAAAAAGGTGAAGGAGTTATCATCAACATGTCTTCTGAAAGTGGTCTGGAAGGATCCGAAGGACAGAGCGTATATGCAGCAACAAAGAACGCAGTAAACTCCTTAACAAGATCTTGGGCGAAAGAACTTGGAAAACAGGGAGTTAGAGTTGTTGGTGTTGCACCTGGAATCATGGAAGCAACAGGACTTCGTACAATCGGTTATGAAACAGCATTATCTTACACAAGAGGAATCACAGTAGAAGATTTAAGAGCAGGATATGCAAAGACATCTACAACACCACTTGGAAGATCTGGAAAATTATCAGAAGTTGCAGATATGTGTGTATTCCTTGCAAGTAAGAGAGCATCTTATGTTCATGGAGTTACGATCAACGTGGCTGGAGGGAAAACAAGAGGTTAAGAATAATCAATAACCTGTATCAAAAGAAAAGAGGATCAACATGAAGCTTTTTAATAATGAAAACAGAATCGCAGAAATCTTAAAAAACATTGAAATGCAGTCTGTATGCAGTGTGGAAAGTCTTGCTGCTAAACTTGATGTGTCCTCAAAAACGATTCGCAATGATATTAAAGAATTAAATTGTTTATTAGGTGGATATGCTTATATCAGTAATAATAAAGGCGAATGCAAATTAATTGTGTTTACTTCATATGGATATTCAGAGATTCGCAATAAAATTTGTACACAGGATGATCTTTTTAATTCGAGTCAGACAAGAATGGCATATATGTTCTGGCAGCTGATGCATGCAAAAGAACCATATCTTACGGATGATCTTTCTGAGGAGATGAAAGTTGCCAGAACAACAACGATCAGTGATTTAAATCGATTACGAAAAGCAATCGATAAATATGATCTCAAGATTAAAGGAAAAGCTAATAGCGGATTAAAACTTTGTGGAAATGAATTTAATATTCGAATGTTTGTTCTTGAAAATATATATGAACATTTATATTTAAATTTTCCGTTAGGAAAGACAATCCGTGAAAGACTTTACGATTTTCAAGATAGGCTGTCTATGGATGCACTTGGATTTGGATTTTTCTTTCGATTCTTTGTAGTGATGATCCAGAGAATCGAAAGTGGTCATAAGATTACAGAATTGGAACAAAAATATAAAGATTTATATGAAAGTTCAGCATATAACATTGTAGATGAGTTTCTAAATGAAATTGAACAGGTAAAAGGATATAAAATATCCAAGGAAGAACGATTATTTTTAAGTATTTCTGTAGCGGGGATGAGAACACCAGCAAATACGGCTGAGATTGAACAAAAGATCAATATTTCAGAAGGTGTTGCAGATATGATCGTTGAAATGCTGGACCGGATTCAGCAGGAGTTTGATATAACTGTGATCGCAAATGAATTATTTGATGATTTTGTATATCATGTATTTTTTATGATCAACCGGCTGAAATATGGATTTCATATTTACAATCCAATGGTGGATGATTTTAAAAATAAGTATAGTGTTGCATATAAAATGGCTGAGATTGGAAAAGAAGTACTGGAAGAACGTGCACATATTAAGATGACGGAAGATGAAATGGGGTTTTTGGCAGCGTATTTTGGAGTATTTTTGGTAGAACAGGAATCCGAGAAGAAGCGTTGTAAGATAGCTATTGTCTGTGGATCCGGTAAGATCATAGGTCGTTTGATTGAAAATCAGTTAAAGAAAGTTTTTACAGATGTGGAACCAGAATTTGAAACATTTTATGGTGAATTTGATGAGACAAAAAAGGATTGTTATGATTATATTGTCACAACAACACCATTGAATCTTGATACAGACATACCGGTGGTTTTTATGGATGAGGTGTTTGACAGAGAGTACATTCAAAGAAAATTTGAAAATATCAGATACTTAGCAGAAGCTGGACATAGCATCCGAAAAGGAATTGATTCTTTATTTATGAATCTTCTAGATGAAACAAGATTTTTTGTTCTGGATAGCGAAAGTACATATGATGAGAATATTGATCGAATGGTGATATCTCTTACGAATCAGGGAGAACTTGATGCAGGTTTCTCGCAAAGAGTTAGAGAGAGGGAGAAAAGATCAACTATGGTGCTTGACCGTAATATTGCTTTTCCACATACAAAAAATATGCTGTCAAAGTTAACATTAGCGTTAGGTGTTTTCCCGGAAATGTTAAAAGATAAGAAATATGGAAGTGTTCGTCTGGTGATATTGCTTGGAATTCCGGAATCAATGGAGGACGATACGGTGTTGATCCGATTGTACGATGAGATTTTGGCAATAGGAAAAAATCCGGATATTCTGCCAAAGATTCAGAAAATGGAAAGCTACAGAGAATTTCTTCTATATATTACAGAAGAAAACAATATATTTGAGTAAACGAAAAGGAGGAAGAAGATGTCATTTATGGTCATTGCAGTGGCAATGCTTACAGCATTTATTTTGCAGTTTTTATTTCAGATGGTACAGATGAGAAGTTTTAATAAATATTATACAAGGCTTCGTAAGATGGGACGTGTTGCGATTGGAAAAGCAAAAGGTGGATTTCATGCAGGAGCGATCGTTATGTTTGCAATTGATCAGGATGGTGTGATCTTAAAAGGCTGCTTTATGAGAGGGTTCACGATGTTGGCCAGATTTAAAGACTGGGATTTCTTTAATGGAATTGATGTTGGAACGATCACAAAAAATGATTGTGCAACGATCGGTGTATCCTTAAGAAGAGCAGTGCTTAATGCTTCCTCAAATTACAACACGATTATGAGTGGAGGCGAAGTCTTAGAAAAGCCGAGTCTGTTTACAAGAATTGGAGACAAGATTTACGGTGTCAATAAGAAAAAAGCCTGAAATGAAAGGAGAATTATATGAATATCATTATTAAAGGTGCATCAGGATTCATGGGATTATTTGATACAGGTGCAGAAACATTTATAAGCTGGGTGTCAGGAATCGTACCAAAGGTATTATTACTGTTAATCCTAATGAATACGATCATCGCCCTGATTGGACAGGAAAGAGTTAATAAGTTTGCTAAAATATGTTCAGGAAACGTAATCCTTGCATATGGAGTATTACCATTTATTTCAGCATTTATGTTAGGAAACCCAATGGCATTATCAATGGGTAAATTCCTTCCAGAAAGAATGAAACCAAGCTATTATGCATCAGCTTCTTATCATTGCCATACAAACAGTGGAATTTTCTCTCATATTAACCCAGGTGAAATTTTTATCTACCTTGGAATTGCACAGGGTGTTCAGAAAGCTGGATTTGATATGACAGAATTAGGTCTTCGTTATATGTTAGTTGGTCTTGTTATGAACTTCTTCTCAGGATGGGTAACAGACTTTACAACAAAGATGGTTATGAAACAGCAGGGAATCGAATTAAGTAACGAATTGAAATAAGATGGATTTACGAATATAATTAGGAGGAAAAACTATGTCAGAATATAGAGCGATTACGATCACACAGGGAAGCGGTGGATTTGGTGGTCCATTAACAGTAGAACCTAAAGAAGGAAAAGACGTATTATTATATATCACAGGTGGTGGAGCAGAACCTGACATCCTGCCTAAGATCGTAGAATTAACAGGGTGTCGTCCGGTAAATGGATTTAAAACATCTGTTCCAGAAGAAGAAATCTTCCTTGTGATCATTGACTGTGGTGGAACACTTCGTTGTGGAATTTACCCACAGAAGAGAATTCCAACGATCAATATCAACCCAGTTGGAAAATCTGGACCAATGGCAAAATATATCACAGAAGATATTTACGTATCAGGTGTTAAAAACGATAATATTGCATTAGCAGATGGATCTGCAGCACCTATTTCAGAAGCAGCACCTGCAAAAGAAGAAAAAGACTTCAAATACAGTGCAGATAAGAAAGTATCTGAAACAATGGGAAGCTCATCAAAATCAAGTTTTATTCAGAGAATTGGTATGGGAGCTGGTAAAGTCGTTGCTACTTTCAATAGTGCAGCGAAAGAATCTACAAACACAGTACTTCATACGATCATTCCATTCATGGGATTTGTGTCACTGTTAATTGGTATCATTCAGGGATCTGGATTTGGTAACTGGTTTGCAAAATTATTGCAGCCATTATGTGGAAACATCATCGGACTTGTCATTTTAGGATTTATCTGTTCTATTCCGTTCTTAAGCTGTCTGCTTGGACCTGGAGCTGTAATTGCTCAGATCGTTGGAACATTGATCGGTGTAGAAATTGGTAAAGGAAACATTGAACCAAGCCTTGCACTTCCTGCATTATTTGCAATCAATACACAGTGTGCTTGTGACTTTGTTCCAGTAGGACTTGGACTTGCGGAAGCAGATCCTGAAACGGTAGAAGTTGGGGTACCAGCTGTACTGTATTCAAGATTTATTACGGGTGTACCTCGAGTTATTGTTGGTTACTTAGCAAGCTTTGGATTATATGCAGCAAAATAAAGATAATAATTAAGTAAGAAAGGAAAGTAGTATTATGTATCAGGTAACGATTAAAGGAAAAGGAGCTATGGTAGACGCATTTAAAGAAGAAGGAATCTTCGTTACATTTGGTGATAACGCACCAGATACACTGAAAGATTTCTGCTATTCCATCGATGTAAATCCAGTAGATGGAGAAGTAACTCCTGGATGTAAACTTGTAATTGACGGAAAAGAATTTAAGATTGTAAAAGTTGGAGAAGTTGCCAACGAGAATCTGAAAAATTTAGGACATGTTACATATAATTTCGGTGGAGAAGACGCTGAGTGTCTTCCAGGAACGATCTGCATGGAAAAAGCCGAGCTTCCAGCACTTGATATCGGAAGCACGATCGCAATTGTGAAATAAGGCTGCTTTCCTTGCAAAACAGACATAGCAAATTATAGTAAAAAGGCGTCACGAGCAGACGCCTTTTTTATGTTGTGTAATATTTCCATGAAGATTGGGGTATGGGTTGTTTTTTTTGTCTATATCTAGTAAAATAGGAAAAGACACTTACGAAGGAAATGACAGATTGGGAACAGAAAAGGAGTGTTTATGATTATTCCTTTATGGATATGGATCATAGTAGCGTTGCTGGTTTTGGGAATTGCCGCGGCAGCGCTTTTTAGCAGCTATGAAAATAAGAAATTAACAGTTGAACATTATAAAGTAGAATCCAATAAGATTCCAGAGACATTTGACGGATATAGGATCGTATTTCTTACAGATCTTCATTGTGCACAGTTTGGAGAAGACAATGAAGAGTTGATCAGGAAGATTGATGAATGTGATCCAGATGTGATCCTGGTCGGTGGGGATATGGTAATAAGCCATGAATCCATGGATGAAGAGATACCGCTTTCTCTGATGAAACGACTTGCACAGAAGTATCAGGTTTACTATGCAGATGGAAACCATGAGTTGAAACTTGCAAGGAATGAAGAAGTTTTCGGAGTCAGATATAAAGATTATATTCATAATCTGAAAGAGTGCGGTGTTCACCATATGTCCAATGAGACAATTGTGATACAAAGTGAAACAGGTTTTATTTCACTGACTGCATTTGATCTGGAGAAGAAGTACTATCAGAGATTTCATGTTCCACAGATGCCTCTTTCACATATGGAATCCGTTGTTGGAAGATCGCCTGGGAACATTTTTCATATTCTTCTGGCACATAATCCTAATTATTTAAAGACCTATGCACAATGGGGAAGTAATCTTGTACTTTCCGGGCATTTTCATGGTGGAATGATCAGGATTCCGAAACTTGGTGGGGTGATTTCACCACAGTTTCAGATTTTCCCAAAGTATGATGCGGGAGAATTTTATGAAGGAAATACAACGATGGTGTTAAGCAGAGGTTTAGGCAATCATTCGATCAAACTAAGGATGTTTAACGAACCAGAGATTTCATGTATTGAACTAATTAAGAAGCGAGATTAATCTATGGGAATTGATATTAAGATTAATGTATTTGAAGGTCCACTGGATCTTCTTTTGCATCTGATCGAGAAGAATAAGGTGGATATTTATGATATCCCGATTTCAGAGATCACAAGCCAGTACCTTTCATATATACGATCAATGGAAGAGGAAGATCTGGATGTGATGAGCGAATTCCTTGTTATGGCGGCAACACTTTTAAAGATTAAGGCAAAGATGCTGCTTCCAGCAGGAGAAGAAGAGGAAGAAGAAGGAGATCCAAGAGAAGAACTTGTAAGAAGACTGATCGAGTATAAGATCTACAAATATGCATCCTTACAGCTTAAGGAACGAGAGATGGCAGCTGAGAAAAGCTTTTTCAGATCACCGGATATCCCGCCACAGGTTCTTGCATACAGAGAAGATGTAGATCCGCAGGAGATCCTTTCAGATATTACATTACAAAGATTATCTGAAGTTTTTTCGTTTGTTATGAGAAAACGGCAGGATAAGCTTGATCCAATTCGAAGTGAATTTGGAGAGATCAAACAAGAAGAGATCAAACTGGAAGACAAAATGACAGAAGTCAGCAATTACATTATGAAATATAAGAATGTGAGCTTTTATGATCTTTTGAATGAACAGGAAACGAAAGAAGCGGTCATAGTCACATTTTTATCAGTGCTGGAACTGATGAAGACAGGAAAGATTTATGCCCGGCAGGATGATGTCGGAAGTGATATTTATATAGAGGCAGTGGAGTAATGGTTTATGGAGAAAAAACTGGCAGCAATTGAGGGAATTTTATTTTCGATGGGAACGAGTGTGACCAGACGGCAGCTGATGGAAGCAGTTGATGCCACAGATCAGGAATTTGAGGAACTGATCGATCAATTAGAGAAGGAATACAGCAAAGAACGAAGAGGAATCAGGCTGCTGAAACTAGATGATTCCTATCAGCTTTGTACAAAGACAGAATATTATGGATCGTTGATAAGGATTGTGAATCATCCAAAGAAACCAAGGCTTACGGATGTTATGCTTGAAACGTTATCGATCATTGCATATAAACAGCCGGTGACGAAGCAGGAGATCGAAGCGATCCGCGGTGTAAAATGTGATCATGCGATCAATAAATTATTAGAATATCAGCTGATCAGGGAGGCTGGACGTTTAGATGCGATCGGACGTCCGATCCTATTTCGCACAACAGAAGAATTTTTAAGATGTTTTGGAGTAAAATCAACAGATGATCTTCCAGTTGTAGGAGAAGAACAGGTGGAAGATTTTAAAATACAAGCCCAGGAAGAAGTGAAATATACACTGGATGAGGCTAATCTGGAAGAAGAGATGGAGGAGATGTAGTATGGGTAAAATGACAGGAAATGAATTTCTGGTAAAAGCATTGCAGGAAGAAGGCGTTGAGAAGATCTTTGGATATCCTGGAGCATGTGTCATTGATATTTTTGACGAGATTTATAAACAGGATCAGGTGGAGCTGGTTCTGCCAAGACACGAACAGGGATTGATCCATGCAGCAGATGGCTATGCAAGATCTACAGGGAAAGTCGGTGTCTGTCTTGCAACAAGCGGACCGGGTGCAACAAACCTTGTAACAGGAATCGCAACAGCTAATTATGACAGTGTACCATTGGTATGCTTCACTGGACAGGTGGCAACAAATCTGATCGGAAATGATACATTTCAGGAGATCGACATTGTCGGAGTTACAAGAAATATCGCAAAATTCGTAATCGTAGTTCGTAAAAGAGAGGATTTAAACCGTCTGATCAAAGAAGCGTTTTATATTGCGAGAACAGGAAAACCGGGTCCGGTTTTATTAGACCTTCCAAAAGACGTTATGGCAGAACTTGGAAGTGATGAATACCCAGAAGAAGTAAATATCCGTGGGTATAAACCAAATACAAAACCACATCATGGACAGATTCTTCGTGCAATGAATATGATCTATGAAGCAAAACGGCCATTGTTCTTAATTGGTGGTGGTGCAAAGATTGCAGGTGCTCAGGAAGAGATGCGTAAATTAATGGAAACATTAAAGATTCCAGTAGTTACAACGATCATGGGACGAGGAATCGTACCAACAAACCACGAATTATATTATGGAAATATCGGAATGCATGGAAATTACGCAGCGAATCAGGCGGTAAATAACTGTGATCTGTTAATTTCCATTGGAACAAGATTTAATGACCGAATCACAGGAAAACTTGGAACCTTTGCATCCGATGCAAAGATCATCCATATTGACATTGATACAGCAGCAATTTCTAAGAATGTTACAGTTGATGTCCCATTAGTAGGAGATGCGAAAGAAGCAATTTCACTGATGTTATCGATTGCTGAGAATGAAGAACCATGCAAAGTAGATGAATGGCTGTCTACAATGAATGGATGGCATGAACAAAAACCATTAGTAATGGAAGAAAAAGAAAAATTAGTTCCAAAACAAGTGATCGATGCGATCAACGAATATTTTGATGAACCAATTGTTACAACGGATGTTGGACAGAATCAGATGTGGACAACACAGTTCCTGCAGTTATACGGACAACGTCAGATGTTGACATCTGGTGGTCTTGGAACAATGGGATATGGACTTCCAGCAGCAATCGGAGCGGCGATCGGTAATCCGGGAAGAGAAGTTGTCTGTGTATCTGGAGATGGTGGATTCCAGATGAATTCGCAGGAGATTGCAACTGCTGTGATTCAGGAACTTCCTATTACAATCTGTATCTTAAACAACGGATACCTTGGAATGGTAAGACAATGGCAGGATCTTTTCTATGATAAAGCATATGCAGGTACATGTTTAAGAAGAAGAAAAAGTTGTGAACATCAATGTGATGGAGATTTTTCAAAATGCCCTCCATACACACCGGATTTTGTAAAACTTGCGGAAAGTTATGGTGCTCAAGGAATCAGAGTCTTTAAGAAAGAAGAAATCATCCCGGCATTTGAAAAGGCAAAAGCGAAAACAGATGGTCCAACGATCATTGAATTTATCATAGAGAATGAAGAACTTGTAATGCCAATGGTAAAACCAAATGGATCCATTACAGATCTTATTATGGAACGCGGAGAAGAATAGGAGGAATGAAAATGGATAATCAGATGGAAAGAAGATGGCTGTCCCTGTTTGTAGAAAACCGTGTTGGTGTTCTTGCAAGAATTTCCGGACTTTTCTCCGGGAAAGCCTACAATATACACAGTCTTACAGTTGGAGAGACAGAAGATCCTACAATGTCACGTATGACGATCTGTATTGATGCAGATGAAAAGACATTTGAACAGGTAAAGAAACAGTTAAACCGAAGTGTAGAAGTTATTAAAGTTATTGACTATACAGATACATCTATCCGTACAAAAGAGATCATGTTCATCAAAGTAAAGAGTCTTACAGAGAAACAGATGGCAGAAATCTTCCAGATGGCAGAAGTATTCCGCTTTCTGATCAAAGATATGGGCAAAGACAGTCTTTTAATAGAAGCGATACGTACAGAGACAAAGAACGATTCTATCCTAAAGGTATTTAAAGAACGTTATACCAATATTGAAGTTGTACGAGGAGGTCCGGTAGCGATCGATTGTATCAGTATGCAGGATCGATAAAAAGGATCAATTTGTTTATAAATGAAGATAAAGAGAGAGAAGATGAGTTCCAATATAGAAATTATTTTCTCTCTCTTTTTTGTCTTGAAAAAATGTGATAAAAGTGAAGCGTTTTTAACAAAGAATTAATTTATGGAAAATAAATATATATTCACATTATAAAAATTGTTATTTTTTTCACGAAAATATCACACTTTTTTCACGAAAAATGCAGAAAAGTTATCGGTTATATTACAAAGTGTTATCGGTCACACAAGATTGTGTTAAAAAAAATACAATCTAAAGAGGACATTGTATACACCAAGAAACCACGTATTTATACGGTTTCTGGCACTTTGCACAATTTATTGAAAATCTTTTTGAAAAATAGCAATTGAAAAATAAAAAAGATTGTGATAGTATTAACATATCGGCGAGAGAGAAGATCGCCAAAGCATAAATAATCAAGAAATATGGAGGAAAATTGATATGGCAAAGAAAGTAGTTATCGCAGGAGCATGCCGTACAGCGATTGGTAAAATGGGTGGAGTACTCAGCACAGTACCAGCAGTAGACATGGGATCAATCGTAATCAAAGAAGCATTAAAGAGAGCAGGAGTTCCAGCTGATCAGGTAGACCATGTATACATGGGATGCGTTATCCAGGCAGGATTAGGACAGAACGTTGCTCGTCAGGCTTCCTTAAACGCAGGGCTTCCAATTGAGACACCAGCAGTTACAGTTAACGTAGTATGTGGATCAGGATTAAACTGTGTAAACATGGCAGCACAGATGATTCAGGCAGGAGATGCTGATATCGTTGTTGCCGGTGGTATGGAAAGCATGTCAATGGCTCCATTTGCATTACCAAAAGCACGTTTCGGATATCGTATGAACAACGGAACACTGGTAGATACAATGGTTAACGATGCATTAACAGATGCATTCAATCACTATCACATGATGATCACAGCTGAAAACGTAGCAGATCAGTGGGGATTAACTCGTGAAGAATTAGATGAGTTTGCAGCAGCTTCTCAGCAGAAAGCAGTAGCAGCTCAGGAATCAGGAAGATTCAAAGATGAGATCGTTCCTGTAGAAGTAAAACAGAGAAAGAAAACAGTTATCGTAGATACAGACGAAGGACCAAGAGCTGGAACAACAGCTGAATCTTTAGCAGGATTAAGATGCTGCTCAGGAAAAGAAGGCGGAGTTGTTACAGCTGGTAACGCATCAGGAATCAACGATGGTGCAGCAGCAGTCGTAGTAATGAGCGAAGAAAAAGCTAAAGAATTAGGTGTTACACCAATGGCTACATATGTAACAGGAGCTCTTGGTGGTGTAGATCCATCTATCATGGGTGTTGGACCAGTAGCTTCTACAAAGAAAGCTTTAGCAAAAGCAGATTTAACAATCGATGATATGGATCTGATCGAAGCAAACGAAGCTTTCGCAGCACAGTCTGTAGCAGTAGCAAGAGATCTGAAATTCGATATGAGCAAAGTAAACGTAAATGGTGGAGCAATCGCTCTTGGACATCCAGTAGGAGCTTCAGGATGCCGTATCTTTGTTACACTGCTTCATGAAATGCAGAAGAGAGACGCTAAGAAAGGTCTTGCAACACTTTGCATCGGTGGTGGAATGGGTTGCACAACTATCGTTGAAAGAGACTAATTAATTTAAGATAATTAGGAAAGGAGAATTCTTAGAATGGAATTCGTTACATATGAACAGGATGGTTTTGTAGGTGTTGTAACAATCAATCGTCCAAAAGCATTAAACGCATTAAACAGTGAAGTATTAAAAGAGATCGAAGCAACTTTTGATGCGATCGACTTAGATACAACAAGAGCTGTTGTATTAACAGGTGCTGGAGATAAATCTTTCGTTGCTGGTGCTGACATCGGAGAGATGAGTACATTAACAAAAGCAGAAGGAGAAGCTTTCGGTAAGACAGGAAATGATGTATTCCGCAAGATCGAAACATTCCCTATTCCAGTTATTGCAGCAGTCAATGGATTTGCTTTAGGTGGAGGATGTGAAATCTCCATGAGTTGTGACATCAGAATCTGTTCTGAAAACGCAATCTTTGGACAGCCTGAAGTTGGTCTTGGAATCACACCAGGATTCGGTGGTACACAGAGACTTGCTCGTATCGTCGGAGTAGGAAAAGCAAAAGAAATGATCTATACAGCATTTAACATCAAAGCTGAAGAAGCTTACAGAATCGGACTTGTGAATGCAGTATATCCACAGGAAGAATTATTAGCAGCAGCTAAGAAATTAGCTAACAAGATTGCATCTAATGCACCAATCGCAGTACGTGCATGTAAGAAAGCAATCAACGAAGGTCTTCAGGTAGATATGGATCAGGCAATCGTTGTTGAAGAAAAAGCTTTCGGAAGCTGTTTTGAAACAGAGGACCAGAAAGCAGGAATGGGTAACTTCTTAGAGAAAGATAAATCTAAGAAATTAAAAGTTGTTCCTTTCCAGAACAAATAATAATTAAGTTTAATATATTTCCAGTCTGCGGTATCAACCGCAGACCGGAAAATTACATAGTAAAGTAATTTTACAGGAGGAATTATAATGAAAGTTGGAGTAATCGGCGCTGGAACAATGGGTAGCGGAATCGCACAGGCATTTGCACAGACAGAAGGATATGAAGTATGCTTATGTGATATCAATGAAGAATTTGCAGCAAACGGAAAAGCTAAAATCGCAAAAGGTTTAGAAAAACGTGTTGCAAGAGGAAAAATGGAACAGGCAGCTGCAGATGCTATCTTAGCAAAGATCACAACAGGTGTAAAAGATATCTGTACAGACTGCGACTTAATCGTAGAAGCAGCTATCGAAAACATGGAAATCAAAAAACAGACATTCAAAGAATTACAGGATATCTGTAAAGAAGATGCTATCTTTGCTACAAATACATCTTCTTTATCAATCACAGAAATCGGTGCAGGACTTGATCGTCCAATGATCGGTATGCATTTCTTTAACCCAGCTCCTGTTATGAAACTGGTTGAAGTTATCGCTGGTATCAACACACCAAAAGAAGTTGTTGATAAGATCAAAGCAATTGCTGAAGAAATCGGTAAAACACCTGTACAGGTTGAAGAAGGTGCAGGATTCGTAGTTAACAGAATCTTAATCCCTATGATCAACGAAGCAATCGGAATCTATGCTGATGGAGTAGCTTCTGTAGAAGGTATCGATACAGCTATGAAATTAGGAGCAAACCATCCAATGGGACCTTTAGCTTTAGGTGATTTAATTGGATTAGACGTTTGCCTTGCAATCATGGAAGTACTTTACAATGAATTCGGTGATACAAAATATCGTCCACATCCATTATTAAGAAAGATGGTTCGTGGAGGATTATTAGGATGTAAAACTGGTAAAGGATTCTACGATTACAGCAAGTAAGAAAAAGAGCTTTTCTTTTGCATCCGGAGATGGTGAACTCCGGATGCAGGAGTTAACTTTATAGAAATCATGATGGAGGAATAAAGAATGGATTTCACATTAAGTAAGAAACATGAAATGGCAAGAACTCTTTTCAAAGAGTTTGCTGAAAAAGAAGTAAAGCCTCTTGCACAGGACGTGGATGAAAATGAACAGTTTCCAGTAGAAACTGTAGCAAAAATGGCTAAAGCAGGATTCTTAGGTATTCCAGTTCCTAAAGAATATGGTGGACAGGGATGCGATCCTTTAACATATGTTATGTGTGTTGAAGAATTATCAAAAGTTTGCGGTACAACAGGTGTTATCGTTTCAGCACATACATCTCTTTGTATCGATCCAATCCAGACTTTCGGTACAGAAGAACAGAAAAAGAAATATATCCCAGATTTAGCATCTGGTAAGAAATTAGGAGCTTTCGGTCTGACAGAACCAGGTGCTGGTACTGACGCACAGGGACAGCAGACAAAAGCTGTATTAGACGGAGACGAATGGGTATTAAACGGATCTAAGTGCTTCATCACAAACGGAAGCTACGCAGACGTTTATATCGTAATCGCAGTAACAGGTGTTGTTGAAAAACGCGGAAGAAAGATGAAAGAAATTTCTGCATTCATCGTAGAAAAAGGAACTCCAGGTTTCACATTCGGAACAAAAGAAAAGAAAATGGGTATCCGCGGATCAGCTACATATGAATTAATTTTTGAAGACTGCCGTATTCCAAAAGAAAATCTGTTAGGAAAACAGGGTAAAGGTTTCGGTATCGCAATGCATACTCTTGATGGAGGACGTATTGGTATCGCTTCTCAGGCTCTTGGACTTGCAGAAGGTGCTTTAGAAAGAACAATCGAATATGTAAAAGAAAGAAAACAGTTCGGACGTTCTATCGGACAGTTCCAGAATACACAGTTCCAGTTAGCTGATATGGCAACAAAAGTAGAAGCTGCAAAACAGTTAGTATACAAAGCTGCTATGGCAAAAGCTACACAGAAAGTATACAGTGTTGAAGCTGCTATGGCTAAATTATATGCAGCAGAAGTTGCTATGGAAGTAACAACAAAAGCTGTTCAGTTACATGGTGGTTACGGATACATCAGAGAATACGATGTAGAACGTATGATGCGCGATGCTAAGATCACAGAAATCTACGAAGGAACATCTGAAGTTCAGCGTATGGTTATTTCTGGAAACTTATTGAAATAGGGAGGTACTTACCGTGAAGATAGTTGTTTGTGTAAAACAGGTACCAGATACAAAAGGTGGAGTTAAATTCAACCCAGATGGTACATTAGACAGAGGTGCTATGCTTACTATCATGAACCCAGATGACAAAGCTGGATTAGAAGCAGCACTTAGAATTAAAGATGAATATGGAGCTGAAGTTACAGTTCTTACAATGGGACTTCCAAAAGCTGACGAAGTTCTTCGTGAAGCTATGGCAATGGGTGCTGATAAAGGTATCCTTGTAACTGACAGAGTATTAGGAGGAGCTGACACATGGGCAACTTCTACTACATTAGCTGGAGCGTTAAGAAATCTTGACTATGATCTGATCATCACAGGACGTCAGGCTATCGATGGTGATACAGCTCAGGTTGGACCACAGATTTCTGAACATCTTGATATTCCAGTTATCTCTTATGCAGAAGACATTAAAATTGACGGTGACAGCGTAGTTGTACAGCGTCAGTATGAAGATAGATACCACATCTTAAAAGCTAAAATGCCTTGCTTAGTTACAGCATTAGCTGAATTAAACGAGCCAAGATATATGACTCCAGGTGGAATCTTTGATGCATATGATGCAGAAGTAACTGTTTGGGGAAGAAAAGACCTTAAAGATGTAGAGGATTCTAACCTTGGTCTTGCTGGATCTCCAACTAAGATCGCAAAAGCATCTGACAAAGTAAGAAAAGGTGCTGGAGAAAAAGTTACACTTGATCCAGAAGAAGCAGTAGATTATATCATGGATAAATTAGCTGAAAAACATGTAATTTAGTGAAAAGGAAAAGTGGTGAATAAAATGGGTTTAGAAGAATATAGAGGCGTATACGTCTTTGCGCAGCAGGTAGATAACGAATTAAGCGGAATCGCATTCGAATTACTTGGAAAAGCAAAAGACTTAGCAAAAGACTTAGATACAGACGTAACTGCTGTTCTTGTAGGTTCTGACGTTAAAGGATTAGTAGATGATCTTGCAAAATACGGTGCTGATAAAGTAATCGTAGTTGACGATCCAGAATTAAAAGAATACAGAACAGAACCATATACACATGCATTAGCATCTGTAATCAATGAATACAAACCAGAAATTATGTTAGTTGGTGCGACAGCAATCGGTCGTGACCTTGGACCTCGTGTATCTGCACGTGTTCAGACAGGTTTAACAGCTGACTGTACAGTTCTTGAAATCGGTGATTTCCCATTAAGAGCAATCCCAGGAAAAGAACAGAAACATAATCAGTTATTAATGACTCGTCCAGCATTTGGTGGAAACACAATCGCAACAATCGCTTGCCCAGACAATAGACCTCAGATGGCAACAGTTCGTCCTGGTGTTATGCAGAAGATCGATCCTATCGAAGGAGCAAAAGCTGAAGTTATCGAATACAATCCTGGATTTACTCCAGACAACAAATACGTTGAAATCATGGATATCGTTAAATCTGTTACAGATACAGTAGATATCATGGATGCTAAGATCTTAGTATCTGGTGGACGTGGAGTTGGAGAAGAAGGATTTGGAATGTTAAAAGAATTAGCGGAAGTTCTCGGAGGAGAAGTAAGCTGTTCTCGTGCCGTTGTTGATAACGGATGGCAGCCAAGAGATATCCAGGTTGGACAGACAGGAAAAACTGTACGTCCTAACGTATACTTCGCAATCGGTATTTCTGGAGCAATCCAGCACGTTGCAGGTATGGAAGAATCTGATATCATCGTTGCGATCAACAAAGATGAAACAGCTCCTATCTTTGATGTAGCTGATTACGGAATTGTTGGAGACTTAAACAAGATCGTTCCAGCTTTAACAGAGAAATTAAGAGCAGTTGTTAAATAATCAACTTTTGAGAATTTAATCCTTAAGGAGTCCGCGGTAACTTTATCGCGGACTTTTTGCGTGTGAAATGAAAGAAAATCATTATAAATATTAATAGCTAAGAAAAAGATGATTGACATTATTTATGAATCATGGTATTATATATATAAATAAAAATTCATATTTATTCATAGGGCAAACCTGTTGAAAGGCAGGGACGCAAAGCCAATGGGTCTAAGGTCATGAGAGACTAAGACAGCCGGTTGCCACATTTGCATTAAGGGAATGTGATATGGATATTTTATCCAGATAAAGGCAGCCGTTATAGATATAATATTCTATGAACGGTTTTTTGTTTTTAGGAAGTAGGGAGCCTAAAGATAATGTTTTGCCACAAGTAAGATATCGATGAGTGGATCCTATAAATAATATGGAATTTTATGTTTCTCACTGATTTGTTTTTGTGAAGGGATTCGCAGGATGAATCTCTGGCAAGGGGTTGTCAGTTTTACATAGTGAGGATACATGGGGATTTTTCATATTAGCGGAAGTCATGGTGTAGGGACCATGGCTTTTTTGTTTTGCCTAAAAACAGGCAATGTGTTAAAATAACATACAATGGACAAAAACAAAAAGGAGAAAATGATGGAACATATACAGAAAGATGATATTATCATCAGAAAAGGAATTTTACATATATTAGACAGTCATACAGGATATCTTGGATTATCCAGCCAGCTTCTTGAGATGGGGCCAGATCTTATGGAATTTGTCAGAGGACATATTTTTAAGATTATGGAAAGCGATGATGCTAAGAGATGCCAGTTTGATGGAAGTGTCTCACCGGTTTTAAGCTTGTTAGAGAGTATGGAAGAGTCTGACGATGAGAGCTTTATCGAGGCCACAAGAGTCCTTGGAGAAAATCTGTTCGACATTATGTGTGACAGCGTTACAATTCCAGCAGGAGATCTGCTCTGTGTGACATTTCAGGTCCAAAGTGTGATTCATCTGGCGCTGCTTAAGATGAATTATAAGGTAACCTATGTACATCAGGAAGAAGAAGATGTACAGGCAAATGATATCGTCAAACAGAGAGTTATGCCAACAGATTCAGCGAAACTTACAGAAGCTGTTATTATTGATCTGTCAGAATATAAAGTACGTCTGGTAGAAAAGAAATATGAGATGTTAAATGGAGATAAGATCAATTATCTGTCTGAACGCTTCTTACAATGCTATGCAGATCTTGCGCCGAAGAAAAAATTCCAGATTCTAAATAAGGTGATCAATGACATTAACAATCATTATCCGGAAGATGGTATTGCAAAGCGTATGGATATGAAAAGTCGTCTAAGAGAAGAATTTTCAGAGAATCAGGCATTTAAAGTCAATGAGATCGGAGACAAACTTTTTGGAAATCATCAAGGAAAGAAACAGGAATTTGATGAGAAGATCGAACGATATGATATGCAGTACGATACATTTACGGTAGCGAAGGAAAATACAGTAAGGAAATTGGAATATCAGATGTTAGAGACTGATACCGGAATTGAGATCAAGATTCCGATGGAAGAGTATAATACGAAAGATAACGTCGAGATCATTGAAGAACCAGGTGGTGGAAGTACGATCATTATTAAGAATATTGAGAATGTGAAGATAAAATAAAAACAAAAATCCCGAATCCGATAAAATACATGGATTTGGGATTTTTGTTTTTGGAAAATTTAAAAAACTATTAAACTTAAACTTCTATAGAAGTTTATTTGTTAGATCTTCTCCAGATATGAGCAGCCTCTGCATCTTTGATCAGCTGATCTCTGAAATCTGGATGAGCGATGTTAATTAATGCTTCTGCACGTTCCCATGTAGACTTACCTTTTAAGTTAGCCATACCATATTCAGTAACGATGTAGTGAGCATTTGAACGAGTATCTGTGACGATAGATCCGTTATGTAATGTAGGAAGAATTCTTGAGAATGTCTCCCCTTTCTTGTTTGTAAATGTAGAAGATAAGCATACAAAGCTCTTACCTCCATTAGATAAGTAAGCACCCATAACGAAGTCAAGCTGTCCACCTGCACCACTGATCTGACGGATTCCTGAAGACTCAGCACTGATCTGTCCATAAAGGTCAACATCGACTGCATTGTTGATAGAGATGAAATTATCAATGGATGAGATTGTTGCAATGCTGTTTGTATAATCAACAGGAGCACTCATGCACTCTGGATTATCATTTAAATAATCATATAATTTCTTAGTACCTGCAGCGAAAGCATATGTCTGACGATAACGGTCGATGTTCTTGTGAGCACCTGTGATCTTACCAGCTTTTGCGATATCAACGAAAGCATCAACATACATTTCTGTATGAACACCAAGATCTTTTAAGTCAGATTCTGCGATCAGAGATCCAACGGCATTAGGCATACCACCGATTCCAAGCTGTAAGCATGCTCCATCAGGGATCTGGTCAACGATCAGTCGGGCAACTGCCTGGTCAACTTCAGTAGCAGCTCCGCCACCAGCTAATTCATCGATTGCAGGATTGTTTCCTTCAACGATCATATCTACTTTAGAGATATGGATTCCTTCTTCAAATCCTCCAAGACAACGAGGCATATTTTCATTAACTTCAACGATAACGCATTTTGCTTTTTCAAGCATTGCTGCTGTATGAGAAGCACTAGGACCAAAGTTAAAGTATCCATGAGCATCCATAGGTGCAACCTGCATCATAACAACGTCTGTTCCTGGAAGACAATCACGGTAGTAGCTTGGTAATTCAGAATAACGGATTGGTGCATAGAAAGAGAATCCTTCGTTGATCCATTTTCTCTCTAAACCACCCATATGCCATGAATTCCATGTAAAATGATCTGCTGGGTTTTCAATCTGTGTGATCGCCAGTGGACGCATAACGATACCACCATGGATCTGGATGTTCTCAAGATCAGGCATACGTTTTGCTAAAGCTTCATCCAAAGCAACTGGAGTTGTAACACACCATCCATATTCCAGACGGTCTCCAGATTTTACAACTTTGACTGCTTCATCTGCTGTTGTTAATTTTTTCTGATATTCTTGCGTGAATGACATAATAAGTCCTCCTAAAATAAAAAATTAGATGAAATCTAAGTTTCATTGTTAACACACTAGTTATATTTTATCATTTTGCATAGGCAAGCACAAGAGAAAATGTTAAAAAATTATCAAAGTATTTAGAAAAAACCAATATTACATCGTAAATTGAACGGATAAAAATACAAAAAACTAATAAAAAAGGTGTAGTTATTTTACAAAGATTGTACTATAATAAGAAGTTGTATTTAGGAGGGATAAAACAAATGGAAAATAAAAAGCTGACATGGAAACATTGCCTTGGAATCGCAGTTATTGTGCTGTTGGTAATTTATTTTGTGATTGGTTTTTGCTTCAGTAAGAAATTCTTCTGGGGAACCAAGATCAATGGAATGAATGTTGCTGGAAAGACAGCAGAAGAAGTTGTTGAGATTTTCAACAAGAAAGCAAGTGACTATTCTTTAACAATCAAGGAAAGAAAAGGAAAGACAGAAACATTAACAAGTGATCAGATCAAAGTTAAATTTGAAGGTGCAGATGAGATCAGACAGATCAAAAAAGATCAGGGATCATTTGGATGGATCAAAGGATTATTTGGTTCTGAACATTATGACAATGTAACAATGTATTCTTATGATACAAAGGCTTTTGATAAAGTATACAAGAAATTAGATGCATTTAACAGCAAGAAGATGATCAAGATTGCAAATGCAAAACCAGTTTACAAAGATGGCAGATTCATCATCCAGAAAGAAGAAGAAGGAACAGAACTTAAGAAAGATGAAGCAGCCAAGAAGATTGCACAGGCGGTCAAAGATGGTGCTTCAGCGGTTTCACTGGACAAAGAAAACTGCTATAACAATCCAGAATATACATCTAAGAGTGACAAGCTTGTAAGTCTTACAAAAGAGATGAACAAGAAGTTAAAAGGAAGTATTACATATAAATTTGGAAAACAGGTAGTTGTTCTTGATAAGAATACATACAGCAGCTGGTTAAAGACCAAGAAAGATTATTCAGGATATAAAATCGATAAGAATGCGATGGAAAACTGGGTATTAAAATTTATGTATAAATACAATACACAGTATGGATGGCATAAGTTTAAAACACATGATGGACGTACAAAGAAGATCTATGGTGGACCATATGGATGGCGTATCAGTAAAGACAAAGAAATGACTTCTGTAAAGAAGATGTTAAAAGAAGGAACAACAGAAACAAGAGAGCCATACTGGAGAGAAAAAGCGAAAGTCTATGATGGTGTTAACGGAGATATCGGAGATACTTATGTAGAAGTAGATATGGGTGCACAGACTGTTTATTATTATAAAAAAGGAAAATTAAAATTTGCGACAGCTTGTGTTACTGGTAAGCTTACAGCAGACCGTAAGACACCAGAATGTGTTGCGTATATTCTTTATAAACAGCCAAGTGCGACATTAAGTGGACAGGGATACAGTTCTGACGTTAAATACTGGATGCCATTCATTGGCAATGTAGGATTCCACTCTGCACCATGGAGAGGATCCTTTGGTGGAAGTGAATATGTTTCTAACGGATCTCATGGATGCGTTAACCTTCCAACATCTTCCGCAGCAACATTATACAAATTAGTAAGCCAGGGTGACCCGGTTGTAACATACTATTAAAAAGATACAGGGAAGTTTCAAATAAACTTCCCTGCTTTTGTTATAAAGAGAAGTAGAAGGAAACAATAAAATGAGAATTACTATGACTGACTGGATTCATCAGGTATTGGATGGATATATCAAAGAAGGAGACTGCTGCATTGATGCAACGATGGGAAAAGGTGGAGATACCTATTATCTATGCAGAAAAACAGGAAAGAATGGGAAAGTATACGCCTTTGATGTGCAGGAAGATGCATTAAGACAGACAAAAGAGAAATTGGATAAACATGAGATGAATGCAGAACTGATTTTAGATGGACATGAACATATGAAAAATCATATCAAAGAATCAGAAGTATCCTGTATAATGTTTAATCTTGGATATCTTCCAGGTGGAGATCACCATCTTGCAACAAAGACAAACACAACGATTGAGGCAGTAGAAGCAGGGCTTGATCTGTTAAAGACGGGTGGAATTATGAGCATCTGCATTTACAGCGGAGGAGACAGCGGATTTGAGGAACGTGACGGTGTACTTGAATACCTAAGTAAACTGGATGACCGTAAATATTTTATTGCAAGGCAGGACTTCCCAAATAAGAAAAACAATCCGCCAATGCCAGTATTTATTATAAAATTATAAAAATAATACAGCGATTATATACATAAAATGATAATAAAGAAACAATGGATTCCATATACTTGTATTATATTGAGCCAAAAATAAGCAAAAAGAAGGGTGCAAGGATATGAAAACCATTGTTTCTGTTTTTTTATATATTGTTATGTGCGGCGTTCAGATATATTCGGTATCAGCACAAGAGCTGAAATTAAATGCAAAGACAGCCGTGATCATGGATGCTGAAAGCGGCAAAGTTCTCTATGGAAAGTCTAAGGATCAGAAAATGCCGAATGCAAGTACAACAAAGATTTTGACGTGTTTATATATTTTAGAACATTGCGATATTGATCAGATGGCCAAAGTTTCTAAAAATGCTTCCATGCAGCCAAAAGTAAGATTAGGAGTCAGGGAAGGAGAAAGCTACAAAGTAAAAGATTTACTCTATGGCTTGATGCTGGAATCCTACAATGATTGTGCAGTAGTGCTTGCAGAATATGCTGCAGGAAGTGTGGAAAAATTTGAAAAAAGAGTTAATCAGATGGCAGCAAAACTAGGAGCATCCAATACACATTTTGTAACACCAAATGGGCTGGATGGAACAGACAAAGATGGAAGACATGAAACAACCGCACAGGATCTGGCAAAGATTATGGCACGTTGTATTAAGAATCAGCAGTTTCTTGAAATCACACAGGCAAAACAGCATACATTTACGGATGGGAGTGGGAAGAGAACATTTACCTGTAATAACCACAATGCGCTTTTATCTACCATGCAAGGAGCTATATCAGGGAAGACGGGGTATACTTCAAAGGCTGGATATTGCTATGTCGGTGCAATAAAGCAGAAAAATATGACGATGACAGTCAGCGTTCTTGCAAGCGGATGGCCGCCACATAAGACTTATAAATGGAATGATGTAAGAAAACTGGTTCAATATGTTACAGACAATTATGAGAAACGAGAAATTATTGCAGACACAAATAATGTTAAGGAAATAAATGTAAATAATGGACTAAAACAAAAAGTTCCGCTCAGAACAGGAAATCCAAAGGCGACATTTTTGATAAAGAAAACAGATCAAATAAAGATTGAAAGTATCTTGCCATCATCTATGAATGCACCTGTGAAAAAAGGACAGAAAGTCGGCGAAATTAGATATCTTGTCAATGGAAAAAGTCAAAAAAATATTCCGATTTATGCAAATCAGGATGTAAAACAGAAAGATTACTGGTACTATTTTGAGAAAATAATTCAAAGATTTACGTTAACACTTTGATGTGCTATGATAAAACAGATAAGACAAATACGAGGAGGCGATGCAATGCTGTTTTTAGAATATCCAAAATGCAGTACCTGCAAGAAAGCGAAGAAATGGCTGGATGAACAAGGTGTATCTTATGAAGATCGTCATATCATCGAAGACAATCCAACCGCCGAAGAATTAAAAGACTGGCATAAAAGAAGCGGGCTGCCACTCAAGAGATTTTTTAACACAAGCGGCATGAAATACCGTGAACTTGGGTTAAAAGACAAACTGCCAGAGATGTCAGAAGAAGAACAATATGAACTGCTTGCAACCGATGGAATGTTAGTGAAGCGACCATTAGTTGTAGGAGAAGATTTCGTACTGATCGGATTTAAAGAAGCACAATGGAAGGAGACATTATAGATGAATCGAGCAAATGCATGGACAACATATGAAGAAGCAGACCTAAAGGCATTAGAAGAACTTTGCAAGGAATACAAAGAGTTCTTATCCAATGGAAAGACAGAAAGAGAATGCGTGGCACAATCTATTGAATTAGCCAAGAAAGCCGGCTATCAGGACCTGGAAGAACTGATCAAGAACCAGACACCATTAAAAGCAGGTGACAAAGTATACCGCACATGGATGGAAAAAACAATCGTATTATTCCAGATCGGAGAAGATGCGATGGAAGAAGGATTAAATATCTTAGGAGCCCACATCGACTCTCCAAGACTTGATCTGAAACAGAATCCATTATATGAAGATACAGAGATGGCATTATTAGACACACACTATTACGGTGGAGTCAAAAAATACCAATGGGTGACACTTCCAATGGCATTACACGGAGTTGTAGTAAAGAAAGACGGAACAAAAGTCAACATCTGTATCGGTGAGAAAGACGAAGATCCAGTGGTAGGAATCACAGACCTTTTAATTCATTTATCAGGAAAACAGATGCAGAAGAAAGGAAACGTGATCGTAGAAGGAGAAGATCTTAATGTTCTGATCGGAAGCAAACCATTAAAAGGCGAAGAAAAAGAAGCAGTCAAGAAACAGCTGTTACAGTTATTAGATGAAGAATACGGAATCGAAGAAGAAGACTTCTTATCCGCAGAGATCGAAGTCGTACCAGCAGGAAAAGCAAGAGATTTCGGCTTAGACCGCAGCATGATCATGTCTTATGGACAAGACGACAGAGTCTGCGCATACACATCCTTAGCAGCAATGTTAAATGTAGAAGCACCAAAGAGAACATCCTGCTGTATCTTAGTAGACAAAGAAGAGATCGGAAGTGTCGGAGCAACCGGAATGCACTCCAAATTCTTTGAAAATACAGTCGCAGAGATCTTAGCTTTAACAGGAGATTACAATGATCTGAGACTTAGAAGAACCCTCCAGAATTCCTACATGTTATCATCTGATGTAAGTGCAGCCTTCGATCCAAACTATCCAAGTGTTATGGAGAAGAAAAACTGTGCTTATTTTGGAAAAGGATTAGTATTAAACAAATACACTGGAGCAAGAGGTAAATCAGGATCAAATGATGCAAACCCAGAATACATCGCCCAGTTAAGAAAGATCTTCGATGATGCAAAAGTAGCCTTCCAGACAGCAGAACTTGGAAAAGTCGACGAAGGAGGCGGAGGAACCATCGCCTACATCCCAGCAGCTTATAGTATGAATGTTATCGACTGCGGAGTTGCGGTTTTAAGTATGCACGCACCATGGGAGATCACAAGTAAGTCTGATATCTATGAAGTTGAAAAAGGATATGAAGCATTTTTGAAGAACTGTAAATAAATTTGACAGAATATATGAAATCAAGCTGGTATCTCATGCCTTATGATACCAGCTTGATTTCATATAGGAAAAAATTGTATAATTAGGAAAAGATATAGTTATAGAAGGAGGTGTTTTATATGGCAACGAATACATTTGAACGGAAAATAGAAATAAAATCGAAAGAATCAATTAACAAATTAATGGATGTAATGAAATCAGAAGCACCCAAAAAGCCACTTTCCAAACATCCTTTTTCAACAAGAGAGAGAAAGGAGTGCAGTATTATTAAAAAGATACTTATCCCATTAGGAATGTTAATAAAAGAAATTGCAAGAATACCTGATAATGAACAGCCAATGGTTCAGATGATTAGGAAAATCATGTAGCTTACAAATATAAGATCGACTTGAATAGAAGGGGAGAAATATTATATAATAAGAAAGAGACAAATCAGAGTAGTTCCAAAGCAATTGGCGCTTGGCCAGACGCTCATGGTTTGTTTCTTTTTTGTAAAAATTTAAAATGACGTTTTCGTTTGTTATATATGTATAAATATGATAAAGTATAAAATATACAGTATAACTAGGAGGGTGTATGAATTTATATAATAACAAAGAGTTTGACAAGAAGAAATACCAATGGGATCAAACTGCGAAAAAGAAAGCAAAAAAATATCAAATAATACAAAATATCATAACGATCGTATGTGTTATGGGAATCGTTGGATCATTTTTAATACAATTAGATACAGAGTGGTTTCACAATCAGACATATTTTATTACGATCATTGCTATGTTCATTCTGGCATGTGGATTGCAAAATGCATTATCACTACAGCGTGTGAAGTGTTATAGAGAACTTTCTCCGAGAGAAAAACATGATTTTATTTTATATGAGTACCATAGACAAAAGAAACAAGCAAAATATATAAAAAGCGGCAGGCTTCTAAAGATGGCATGGGCGGATGTGCAACGAAATGAATATAAGTTGGCTCAAATGGCATTAGATCAGATTGTTTTAGAAGATTTAAAAATAATTCAGTTCCAACAAGTTTCCTTTTTGAGAATCATTGCAGCAGTTGGAGAAGGAGAGGAACAAAAAGCACAGGAGTGGTTAGTTCATTATCAAGGAGTGCAGGAAGAATGTGATGATCAGAAACAACAAGAGATCGATCAATGGATTTTGAATGGAAATACCGAACAGCTAAAGGAAATGTTTGAACGATCATTATTAAAAAAAGATAAGATTCATCCATTGCGAAGAGCAGTGATAGTAATGTTGTTAACATACAGTGTGATTTTTACAGGAATGGCACGGGGAATCAATGTTGATTATGGTTATGCCCTACGTAGAAATTTTATTTTGGTATCTTTGCCGATCGTAAGTATACTTCCAATCATTTTAGTTATCTGGGCAGTAGTTTTATTGAAACGTCAAAATAAGAAAGATAAAAACAGAAATTCAAGTGTTATACGGACAGGAGTAGTTGTTGGATGTTTATGGACTCTGATCGGAATCAATACAATCTATATTGCAAAACAGATCCAAGGAAAAGAAATGGTAGTAAGTCATGATGAAAAATATGCATACCTTGATGTTACAATAAGCGATTCACAAAAAATGAGATATCGAACAAACAATCCTTTTGTAATGCAAAATACATTATATACACAAATTATGATGCAAAAAACAGAAACAGAAAATGCAAATACCGAGACACAAACGTCAACAACAAGCATAAATGATCAGACAACAGGAGAATTATCCGCAGAAAATGCCATGCAGGCAGTCTACGAATACCTAAAAGAACAAGAAAAATACCCAGACATGAAATTAGAATACAAAACCAACGCCAAAGGCGAAACCTATGCAAAGATATATACCAGCAAAGAACAAAAAAATGGGAAAACACTAAATTTCTGGTATGGCCTATACAGCAACGGAACAAAAGAATCCAAAGATGGAACTCTCTGCGATGAAATCGTATTACAAAAACAATATGAGATCAGCGACGAACAAACACAACTGATAGATTTTTATTTGGTCGATCCAGACACCAAAAAAGTAACGGATGAACATAAAAAGACCTGGTAAAGACAATAAATCATACAAAAAAATACTAAATAATAAAAATTCCGATATCCAAGATATCAAAGAATATTCTACAATACAAAAATAGTATTCAACACCCTAAAGTATAAGAAGAATCGCACTATTTATTAGCACGGAACCATATGAACACGTCAGCACTTAATGAGCAGTGACGATAGTCGCTGTCGAATTTAGTGTCTGCTACGTGGTCATCCGAACGAGAGTGTGTTCCGAGCTAATAAATAGATGGATTCTTCATTGACAACCTTCAGGTATCATAATTCTATTTTGCCGGAATAATCTCAATCCAATACCCATCCGGATCATTAATAAAATAAATACCCATATCATGATTCTCAAAGCAAATACATCCCATCTTCTCATGAAGCTCATGAGCCTTATCAAAATCATCTGCAGTTAAAGCCAGATGAAATTCTTCATCACCAAGATTATAAGGATCTTTCTGATCACGCATCCAAGTAAGCTCTAATAAGAAATCAGAAGAACCATCCCCAAGATAAACGATCTTAAAACTTCCATCAGAAGAATCTTTTTCACGGACAACATCAAGTCCTAAAGCATCTTTGTAGAATTTCAAGCTCTTTTCAAGATCTAAAACATTAAAATTAAAGTGATTAAATTGAAACATAAAAACATCCTTTCTTATACAGATATAATCATTTAAAATTGACTCTAAATGATTACAAATCTTAAAAATTTTTTAAATTTATCATATCAGCATATTTATATGTTTACAAGAAGAAAATGCAAAGATATAATAAAAAGAAGAACACGCGAAAAGAAAGGAGCAATATGAAATCATTTAAATTAAGATGCAAGAAGTTATGTGCAGTCGTATTAATGATCGTGACAGCATTTGGATTCTCATTTGCAGCACCAAAGACTGCCAAAGCTGCCAATACAAAGTATTGGATCAAAGTTAACAAACAGGCAAACGTAGCCACTGTTTATCAGTTAAAGAGCGGAAAGTATAAACCAATCAAGGCATTTTTAGTTTCCTGTGGAGGATCTAACACACCATCAGGTACTTTCTACACACCAGCCAAATACCGCTGGCAGACACTGATGGGACCAAGTTATGGACAGTATTGTACAAGAATCCATGGAGGAATCCTCTTCCATTCTGTATGGTACTATCAGAGAGACAAGAGAACACAGTCAACAGTACAGTTTAACAAACTTGGACAGACAGCATCCCATGGATGTGTCAGATTATCTGTTGCAGATGCAAAATGGATTTATGACAATTGTGCATTAGGAACAAAAGTTACTGTATACAGCAGCAAGAATCCAGGACCTCTTGGTAAACCAAAAGGAATCAAAGTATCAACATCCAGAAGAATGTACTGGGATCCAACAGATCCAGATAAGAAGAACCCATACCGCAAACAGAAAGCAACGATCAGTATTTCATCAAAGAAAGCTGCAACAGCTGAATATGGAACTTCTTACAGTATTAAATCTGGTGTAACAGCCAAAGACAAGATCACAAAGAGAAGTCTTACAAGCAAAGTTACATACACAGTAACAAAATACAGCAATGGTAAGTACAAGAAAGCTGCATTCTCAACAAAATCACTTGGAACATACAGAATCAAGTATGCAGTAAAATCTTCTTTAGGAGTTACAACAACAAAGACATTTACAGTGAAAGTTGTTGATACAAAGGCTCCAGCGATCACAGCGAAGAACCGCACAGTAAATATTAATACAACGAATGCAGTCAGCGGTGTATCAGCGAAGATGGCAAGTGGTAAGAGTGTAACAAGCAGTATGAGTGTTAAGATCAAAGCACCAGGAGCATCTGCTTACACAACCTACAGTTATGCAAAAGCAAAAGCATACAAATTTACAAAAGCAGGAACATACTATGTACAGTATGTTGCGAAGAACGTGAACAAACCAAATCGTGCAACTACAAAGACTGTTAAGATCACAGTTTTAGGTGATGCAGTGATCAAATCAACAAAAGCAGTAACAGTGAAGGATACAGCGACAGATGATCAGATCAAGGCAGCAGTACGTGAAGCGATTACGATCACAGACAATGGAACAACTGTAAAATCAACTGCGGCAACTGTAACAATTTCAAAAGACAGCGAAGGAGTTGTGACAGCAACAGTTTCTTACAAAGGAAAGAATGGAAAGACTGTAACATATAAAGTCACAGTGAAGGTAGAACAGGAAGCACCACAGTCCGCAGCAGAGCAGACTGAGCAGCCAGTTGAACAGTAATCATAATTTAAGAGAGGAGATGTGTCAGAAATGATGCATTTCCTCTTTATAATTTTACAAGTTTTTTAGCAGGATAGTTGACACGGCATTTCAGTATGATAAAATAAATAAGATTAAAGAATTTATCAGCTGTTTTCGGGAATATAAGCCAGACAGCGAGAGATAGATACGGCTAGGAGGAATAAAATATGGCAACACCTTATAACCATAAGGCAATCGAACAAAAATGGAGAAAACACTGGCAGGACAACCCTGTCAATGTAAATGACGGAAAGAAACCAAAATATTACTGTTTAGACATGTTCCCATATCCATCAGGAAGCGGACTTCACGTAGGTCACTGGAGAGGATATGTGATCAGTGATGTATGGAGCCGTTATAAATTATTAAACGGATACTATGTTATCCACCCAATGGGATGGGATGCATTCGGACTTCCAGCAGAAAACTATGCGATCAAGATGGGAACACATCCTCGCATTTCTACAGAAGCCAATATTAAGAATATCAAACGCCAGATCAACGAGATTTCAGCAATCTATGACTGGGATATGGAAGTTAACACAACAGATCCAGAATTCTACAAATGGACACAGTGGATCTTTGTAAAGATGTTCAAGAAGGGTCTTGCATATGAAAAACAGATGCCTATTAACTGGTGCCCATCATGTAAGACAGGACTTGCAAACGAAGAAGTAGTCAATGGTAAGTGTGAACGTTGTGGAGCAGACGTTACAAAGAAGAACTTAAGACAGTGGATGTTAAAGATCACAGCTTACGCAGATCGTCTGTTAGCTGATCTTGACAAACTTGACTGGCCAGAGAAAGTTAAGAAGATGCAGGCAGAGTGGATCGGTAAGAGCCACGGTGCAGAAGTTAACTTCAAAGTGGATGGAAGAGATGATGAGATCACTGTATACACAACTCGTCCAGACACATTACACGGAGCAACATTTATGGTATTAGCTCCAGAACATGAATTAGCAAAAGAACTTGCAACAGATGAGACAAGAGAAGCCGTAGAAGAATACATCTATCAGGCATCCCTAAAATCATCCGTAGACCGTATGCAGGATAAAGAAAAGACTGGTGTATTCACAGGAAGCTATGCGATCAACCCAATTAACGGAGCTAAAGTACCAATCTGGTTATCTGATTATGTACTTGCAGATTACGGTACAGGAGCGATCATGTGTGTACCAGCGCATGATGACCGTGACTTCGAATTCGCTAAGAAATTCGACATTCCTATCATCCAGGTAATCGCCAAAGATGGTAAAGAGATCGAGAACATGGAAGAAGCTTACACAGAAGCATCTGGTATCATGATCAATTCCGGAGACTGGAATGGAAAAGAATCTTCTGAATTAAAAGAAGAAGCGCCAAAGATCATCGAAGAGATGGGAATCGGTAAGAAGACAACAAACTACAAATTACGTGACTGGGTATTCAGCCGCCAGCGTTACTGGGGTGAACCAATCCCTATCGTTCACTGCCCAGACTGTGGAGCAGTTCCAGTACCAGAAGAAGAATTACCATTAACATTACCAGAAGTTGAGAAATACGAACCAACAGGAACAGGAGAATCTCCATTAGCAGATATCGAAGAATGGGTAAACTGCAAGTGTCCAGTATGTGGTAAAGATGCAAAACGTGAGACAAACACAATGCCTCAGTGGGCTGGATCTTCATGGTATTTCTTAAGATATATCGATAACAAGAATAACGAAGAATTAGTATCCAGAGAGAAAGCAGACAAATATTTACCAGTTGATATGTACATTGGTGGAGTAGAACATGCTGTATTACATCTGTTATACTCAAGATTCTATACAAAATTCTTATGTGACATCGGAGTAATTGACTTCGACGAACCATTCCACAAACTGTTCAATCAGGGAATGATCACAGGTAAGAACGGTATCAAGATGAGTAAATCAAAAGGAAATGTCGTATCTCCAGATGATCTTGTAAGAGATTATGGATGTGACTCCTTAAGAATGTACGAACTGTTCGTTGGACCACCTGAATTAGATGCAGAATGGGATGAAAGCGGTATCGACGGAGTACACAGATTCTTAACAAGATTCTACAAACTCGTTATGGATCAGAAAGACAAAGGCGTAGAAGCTGATAAAGAATTATTAAAAGTTCGTCATAAACTGATCTATGATATCACAACACGTTTAAATAACTTCAGCTTAAATACTGTAGTCAGTGGATTCATGGAATACACAAACACATTAACAGCAATGGCTAAGAAGGGCGGAGTTGACAAAGAAACATTAGAAGATGCAGTTGTATTACTTGCACCATTTGCACCACATATCGCAGAAGAATTATGGGAAGCAATGGGACATGTAGACAGCGTATTCGCACAGACATGGCCAACATATGACGAAGAAGCCATGAAAGAAGACGAAGTAGAGATCGTTGTTCAGATCAACGGTAAAGTCAAAGGAAAACTTATCATCGGTGCAGAAGAAGACAAAGATTCCGTTCTTGCGAAAGCAAAAGAAGTTCTTGGAGATAAATTAAACGGTAATATCGTGAAAGAGATTTATGTACCAGGAAGAATCGTAAATATCGTTCAGAAATAAAATGATACAAATGGCGCAGATAACGATAAAAAGTATCTGCGCTATTTTTTCACTTAAAATCAGAGAACATATGACAAAATCAGAAAGGCTATAATATGTATACATTTGACAGCAGAATCAGGTACAGTGAAATAGACAGAAGCGGTAGATTATCGATTCCGGCAGTTGTTGATTATTTTCAGGACTGCAGTGCGTTTCAGTCAGAAGAACTGGGTGTTGGAGTAGAATATCTTGCAAATAAGAAACGTGCATGGATTTTAAATTCCTGGCAGATCATTTTTAAGAGATGTCCAGAGGAATGCGAAAAGATCACTGTGGGAACATGGGGATCTGGATTTGACAAGTTTCATGCGACAAGGAATTTTATTATGGAGTCAGACAAGGGAGAGCGGCTGGCCTATGCCAATTCCATCTGGGTTTATATAAATACAGAAACAGGGATGCCAATCAGACCAGAGCAGGAAGAAATCGATGTTTACAAATTAGAAGCGCCGTTAGAGATGGAATATGAACCGAGAAAGATCAAACTTGCCAGAGAATGGGCAGAAAAAGAGCCAGTCAAGGTACAAAAAAGCTGGATCGACAGCAATGATCATGTCAATAACAGCTGGTATGTCAAAGTTGCATTTGAACAGCTGCCACAGGATTTAGAGATCAGACAGCTGCGTGTGGAATACAAAAAACAGGCCTTTGAAGGGGATGTTTTATATCCAAGATATGCAAAAGAAGATGACAGAGTACTGGTAAGCATGTGTGATGAGAAACAAAAACCTTATGCAGTAATCGAGTGCAGATAACGGAAAATACAGATACTTAAATGGAAGGATAAACAGATGGAGAATAGAAAAATCGTGATTTTAGGAGCAGGACATGTCGGAACACATTGTGCGTTGTCATTGATGTTTCGTGCTCTTGCAAATGAGATTGTTCTGATTGACACAGATGAGGAGAAAGCAAAAAGCCAGGCACTGGATCTTGATGATATGGGAGCATGCCTTCCTGCGAAAGTTGTGATCCGCGCAGGAAGTTATGAGGATCTTGATGATGCCAATATCCTTGTTAATGCGATCGGACGAAGCCGCAAAGAGGGAGAGACAAGGCTTGATATGTTTGGGGATTCCATGGAGAGACTCAAAGATATCATTCCAAAGATTCAAAATACACAATTTAAAGGAATCCTGATCAGCATCACAAATCCAGCCGATGTTGTAGGGGAATGTTTAAGAAAAGCATTAGGAATCGACCGGTTCCGCTGTTTTAGTACAGGAACAAGTCTTGACAGTTTAAGGATCAAGAGAATTTTAGAAGAGTTGACAGGATATCACAGAAATTCGATCGATGCTTTCTGTATGGGAGAACACGGGGATTCACAGATTGTTCCACTGTCTCATGTATCCATTGGTGGAAAAGCGTTTGCAAAATTACAGGAAGAAAATCCAGATACATTAGGAAAGATTACGATCGAACAGTTACAGGATGAAGTACGTCAGGCAGGAATGACGGTTATTATTGGAAAGAAAAGTACGGAATTTGGAATCGGAATTGCGTTAAGTGAGATCGTAAAATCTATTTTCTATGATGAAAAACGAGTCTGGCCATTATCTGTACATCTGGATGGAGAATACGGACAGAAAAATGTGGCAGCAGGAGTGCCTGTTGTGATTGGAGCAGACGGTATTGAGGAGATCGTGAAAATGGAACTTACAGCAGAGGAAGAGGCACAGTTTGCCCATTCATGTGACGTAATCCGCGGTTATTTAAAGAAAGCAGAAGAACTGCTTTCCTAAGTTACATGATCAAAGGACGGATCATATCGATGCGCTGCTGTTCTTCGGGTGACATTGTTTCTTTAAGACCATCCATGATGATGGAGATTTCTTCGTTTGTAAAAGAAAGACCCTGTTCAGAAAGACGGCTTGCAGCAGCCATAAGATCAGGCAGGATCAGCTCAAGAGGCTTTCCCTGACAGGTGGAGATCACAAATTCAATGATCTCCAGCTTTTTTGGATCGAGATCAGATAGATTTCTTATTTGACTGGAAAGATCAGACATAAAAAACTCCTTTATTTTTTGAGAATCTGGTTTAATTTGTTCATAAAATCAGCATTTGGCTGTGGACGGTTGTTGGAAGAAGGATCACCGGCCATCATCATTGGCATTAATTTGGAGAAAAGATCCGTGTCAGAATTTGAAGAAGCAGCAGAATTATGATTGCTGGTCGTGCCAACAAAACGCTGATAATTCTGATAGATTTCAAACATCTGCATCATTTGAAGAATCTGTTCAATCTGTTCGGCGGTCTCTTTTGGTGCACGAAGTTTCATGGCATTTAATAATAATTCCATAGAAGCAGGATTCTGGTCAAAGCCACAGGCAGAAAGCGTTTGTTCGTCATCAAATTGGGTAGAGATTTTTGATAGTTCCGTTAGTTTAATATAGATAGCAGCCATTTTTTTTAAGTTTGGCGGCAGATATGGAAGTGCATCTTCTAACATATTAGAAGAATCGTTGCGGAAGAAATTTTCCCAGGAAGTTTGATTTTGTTCCATGATTGTCACAACCTTCAGATTTATTCTCATATCCTATAGTATTAGGAGGTGAAGTAAATTATGAATGAAATTTTTGTGGAAGAGGAAAATACTGTCTATGAATTAGATGCAGAATGCTTAAAAAGAAAAGAAGAGCAAAAGAGAAGGGAACGAGAAAAGAAAGAGCAAAGAGAAAAACAAAAGAAAAACGGTTATAAAGCACAGAAAGCAACATGCAGCAAACAAAACCGGTCCGATTTATGGATGTTATGTTTATTGTTTATGATCCTGCGTTGATAAAAATGAGGATGCCCGATTTAAGAGGCATCCTCATTTTAAATGGAAGGAAAGTTTGTGTTATGTCAGGATCTGGAAAATCAGCATCCGCATCCACAACCGTTGTTATTTCCACATCCAAAACCACCATTACCGCAGCAGCACAGGATTAAGATGATCCAGATCAGGCTGTCGCAGCCATTTCCGTTTCCACATCCACATCCGTCACCATTTCCACATCCACAGCAGCAAAGCAGGATTAAAAGAAGCAGACAGCTGTTATTTCCTCCAAAACAGGATGAACCACAAGATCCTCCGCAGCCAGTTGCAGCTAAATCACTCATGTTAAAACCTCCAAAGATTTATTTACAGTTTATAATATTCCATGAATGCCAAAGTGTGAGAAAATTCGTTGGTATACCTTTTTTTATATTTGTGGTATAATCTGCAAAGGAATACAACAAAAGAAATAAAAGAAGGAAAAAGAATGGGAGAACTGAATTTTCAAGATATTTTTGAGAACGTTAGAACAAATCCGGCAATGGTCCATTGTATTACCAATTATGTAACGATCAACGACGTAGCGAATATCATCCTTGCGATGGGAGCATCACCGATCATGGCGGATGATCCGATGGAAGTATGCGAGATCACCGATATGAGTGATGCGCTTGTGATCAATATGGGAACATTAAAGCAAAATACGGTAAGATCTATGTTGCTTGCAGGGAAGAAAGCAAACGAATCCAGACATCCAGTCGTGTTTGATCCGGTAGGAGTCGGTGCGTCCACATTTCGAAAAGAAACAGCCATGAAACTGCTGGATGAAATTCGTTTTAGTGTGATCCGTGGGAACATATCAGAGATTAAAACGCTGCACCAATGGAGTGAAAAATCCTATGGTGTAGATGCCAAGAAAGATGACATTATAACGAAAGACAATCAGGAAAAAGTAATCCGGATGGCAAAAGATATGGCAGTAAAAACAGGGGCTGTCATTGTGATCACAGGAGAAGCGGATCTTGTGACAGACGGAGAGACTGTTTATTTTATAAAAAATGGTGCAGCACAAATGGCAAGAATCACAGGGTGCGGGTGTATGCTTGATGGTGTGATCGCAGGATTTGTCGGATCAAACCAGGAAAATGTTCTAAAAGCAGCAGCTACAGCAGTTTCTGCGATGGGAATCTGTGGTGAATATGCCCAAGAAAATGCAAAAGGAACCGGAACATTTAAGGTGCATCTTATGGATGCAATGAGTAATATTGATGAGAAATGGATGGAAAGGAGCAATCAAATTGAGAGTAGAAGCTGAGACAATGACATTATACGCAGTCACAGACAGAGCGTGGGCCAAAAAGAAAACTTTGATGGAGCAGGTAGAAGAAGCATTGGAAGGTGGAATTACATTTTTGCAGCTTCGTGAAAAGAATCTTTCACAAGAAGAATTTATCAAAGAAGCGAAAGAAATGAAAGAGCTGGCAGCAAAATATAAGGTGCCATTTGTGATCAATGACAATATTGATGTTGCACTGGCTGTCGATGCAGACGGAGTACATATCGGACAGGATGATATGTCAGTGGAAGAAGCAAGAAAACTATTAGGAGAAGATAAGATCATCGGTGTTTCTGCACATAATGTGAATGAAGCAATGAAAGCACAAAAAGGCGGGGCAGACTATTTAGGAGTTGGTGCCGTATGTGCGACATCGACGAAGAAAGATGCCAATGTTGTATCGAAAGAAGAGATTAAAAAGATAAAAGAAGCAGTGGATATACCAATCGTAGCGATCGGTGGAATTAAAAAAGACAATATCCATACGTTAAAGGGAACCGGAGTGGATGGAGTCGCTGTTGTTTCTGCGATTTTTGCGGCAGAAGATATCAAAGAAACATCAAAAGAACTTCTTGATACAGTAAAAGAAATGAAGCAGGATTAGGAAATAAATTTAAAAAACTTCACAAAATAAGAATTGCAATATTTCAAATCCGTGCTATACTAAGTAATTGTGTTATAAAAAGAATCATCAAAAGATAATTAGGAGGAATACCAATGTTAAATATGTTTGCCGGAGAAGTTTTACCGATCACGGCATTTATCGGAGTATTTTTTGCATTTTCTGCAACATGTATCCTGACATCCTTTTTAAATGACTGGCTGCCAAGAGACCATGGAAGAGAATTTGCACATAATGGAAAGTTATCCGCAGGGAAACCAAGAGGTGCAGGAATCATCTTTATTTCTGTATTTTGTATCGCATCTTTACTGTTTGGTGAGATGTCTGTGGAGATGTTTATCTATCTGGTACTTGTTTTCGTTGAAATGTTAACAGGATTTTTGGATGATGCAGCAGAAGTACCATGGGGTGAGTTAAAGAAAGGAATTCTTGATTTCCTTGTAGCGGCAGTAGCAGCACTTAACTATATGCATTTTAATTCTACTTATGTAGAGCTTGCAACGGTCGGTGTGAAATTCTACATTCCACCAGTATTGTTCTTTATCCTTACGATCATCTTAGTATGGGCAGCGATCAATGTCACGAACTGCTCTGACGGGGTTGATGGATTATCAGGAACATTAACGATCATTACATTAATGACAATCTATGTGATCGACCAGATCCGTGGTAACGAAACACAGTTCCCATATATTATCCTGCTGTTTGTTGTATGTATCCTTGGATATTTATGGTACAATGCAACACCAAGCCGTCTGATGATGGGAGATGCAGGAAGCCGTGCAATGGGAATTTTTATTAGTATTGCAGTGCTCAAGACAGGAAGTCCATTCTTATTCCTATTAGTAGCATTAGTACTGATTCTTGATGGTGGATTAGGACTTTTAAAAGTTGCATTACTTAGATTTTTAAAGATTCATATTTTTGCGAATACAACAATGCCGCTTCATGACCATGTCCGTAAGAAAATCGGCTGGTCTAATACACAGGCTGTTTTCAGATTTGCGATCATTCAGATCGTTATTTCCATCGCAACAGTCTATCTGATCCTCATTTAGGGCAAATAAAATACATAAGGTGCAGAGCTTCGGTGTCTGCACCTTTTAACGTTTTACTTCCATAAAGTGTAGAAGTATGTTATAATAACTAGAAAAATGCATTGCAGGAGGACAGATACATGATTCAATTATTTTCAGAAGGCGCATATCTTGTAGACGGAACAACTTTGGTAAAAGAATCTGAAGCCGGAGCATTAAAACAGCTTGTTGGTGAAGCAGTATCCAAAGAGGACGCTGCGAAGAATACCATTGCATATGGTATTTTAAGAGACCACAACACATCCGGTAACATGGAAAAACTTCAGATCAAGTTTGATAAATTAACATCCCATGATATTACGTTTGTTGGAATTATCCAGACAGCAAGAGCATCAGGAATCGAGAAATTCCCGGTACCATATGTCTTAACAAACTGTCATAACAGTCTGTGTGCTGTTGGCGGAACCATCAACGAAGATGATCATATGTTTGGCTTAACAGCCGCAAAGAAATATGGTGGAGTTTATGTACCACCTCATCAGGCAGTTATCCACCAGTTTGCAAGAGAGATGTTAGCTGGCGGTGGAAAGATGATCCTTGGATCAGACAGCCATACACGTTACGGAGCACTTGGAACCATGGCAATGGGAGAAGGTGGACCAGAGCTTGTAAAACAGCTGCTTAACAGAACTTATGATATCAATATGCCTGGTGTGATCGGAATTTATTTAAAAGGTAAACCAGTCAAAGGTGTTGGACCACAGGATGTGGCACTGGCAATTATTGGAGCAGTATTTGAGAAAGGTTACGTAAACAATAAGGTTATGGAATTTGTAGGACCTGGTGTGTCTAATTTAAGTGCAGATTTCAGAATCGGTGTCGATGTTATGACAACAGAGACAACATGTTTATCTTCTATCTGGAGAACCGATGACAAGATCAAAGAATTTTATGAGATTCATGGAAGATCTGAAGACTTTAAGGAATTAAATCCTGGAAAAGTTGCATATTATGATGGAATCGTGGAAGTAGACTTAGATAAGATCAAACCAATGATCGCTATGCCATTCCATCCAAGTAATACATACACGATCGAGGAAGTGAATGCAAACCTTGATGATATCTTAGCTGATGTAGAGAAACGTGCATTAGTAAGTTTAGATGGTGCCGTTGATTATTCATTACGTGATAAAGTACGTGATGGAAAACTCTATGTAGATCAGGGAATCATCGCAGGATGTGCTGGTGGTGGATATGAAAATATCTGTGCAGCTGCGAATATCTTAAAAGGAGCAAGCATTGGTTCTGATGAATTTACATTAAGTGTATATCCTGCAAGTACACCAATTTATATGGAACTTGTGAAGAATGGTGCTGTGGCTGATCTGATGCAGACAGGTGCGATCGTTAAGACGGCATTCTGCGGACCATGCTTTGGTGCTGGAGATACACCAGCAAACAATGCATTTAGTATCCGTCATTCAACAAGAAACTTCCCGAACCGTGAAGGATCTAAACTTCAGAATGGACAGATTTCTTCCGTTGCATTGATGGATGCACGTTCTATCGCAGCAACAGCAGCGAATAAAGGATATTTAACACCAGCAACAGATGTCGAAGCAAGTGACTTCATTCCAAAATATCACTTTGACAAGACAATCTATGATAATCGTGTATTTGACAGCAAAGGCGTTGCAGATCCATCTGTAGAGATTCAGTTTGGACCAAATATCAAAGACTGGCCAGAGATGTCTGCACTTCCACAGAATATGTTATTAAAAGTTGTATCAGAGATTCATGATCCTGTAACAACAACAGATGAACTGATCCCATCCGGAGAAACTTCATCTTATCGTTCTAATCCATTAGGACTTGCAGAATTCGCATTATCAAGAAAAGATCCTGCATATGTAGGACTTGCAAAAGAAGTACAGAAAGCACAGAAAGCGATTGAAGCAGGTGAAGATGCAGCGGAAGCTTTCCCAGAAGTGAAAGATATTTTAGCAACGGTGAAAGAATCTTATGCAGATGTAACTCAGGATAACTTAGGAATCGGAAGCACGATCTTTGCAGTGAAACCAGGAGATGGTTCTGCACGTGAACAGGCAGCATCCTGCCAGAAAGTATTAGGAGGATGGGCCAATATCGCAAATGAATATGCGACAAAGAGATATCGTTCTAATCTGATCAACTGGGGTATGCTTCCATTTACGATTGACAGAGGAGAACTTCCATTTAAGAATAAAGACTATATCTTCGTTCCAGATATCCGCAAAGCAGTAGAGGAGAAACTTACAAAGATTCCTGCATATGTGGTAAATGAAGGAATGAAAGAGATCACCTTGACATTAGGTGAATTAACAGATGATGAGAGAGAGATCATCTTAAAAGGATGTCTCATCAACTATTACAGAGATTAAGGATTAAGGAGTAAATATACATGACAGGTACATTTTGGGCGATTCTTCCGCCAGTGATTGCAATTGTTTTGGCATTAATGACCAAGGAGGTATATTTATCGCTGATGATCGGAATCGCGTCGGGTGCCTTGATGTATCATAATTTTCATCTGATCAAGGCAATGGATACGATTTTCGCGATCATGGGGGAGAAAATTGGAGCCAATTGCGATATTTTAATGTTTTTAGTATTATTAGGAATTCTGGTAGCACTGATCACGAAGTCAGGTGCTTCCAGAGCCTATGGAAAGTGGGCAGCGAAAGCGATTAAAACAAAGAGACAAGCATTATTTGCAACGATCTGTCTTGGAGTTGTGATCTTCGTTGATGATTATTTTAACTGTCTGACAGTCGGAACGGTTATGCGTCCGGTGACAGATAAATATAAAGTTACAAGAGCTAAGTTAGCATATGTGATCGATGCGACAGCAGCACCCGTATGTATTATTGCACCGATTTCAAGCTGGGCAGCAGCAGTTGGTTCATCACTTCCAGCAGGAAGCAATATTGATGGGTTTACATTATTTTTAAAAGCAATCCCATTTAACTATTATGCCTTGCTGACACTCGCATTTTTGGCATTTTTAATTATTGTCAATATTGATTATTCAAAGATGAAACAATATGAGTTGAATGCGCATCTGGAAGAGATTGTGGACGATCAGGAAGAAGTACCGATTGTTGGACATGGACAGGTAAAAGATCTGATCCTGCCAATTTTATTTTTGATCGCATCCTGCATCGGATTTATGCTCTATACAGGCGGATTCTTTCAAGGAGTTCCATTAGCAGAAGCATTTGCAAACTGTTCAAGTGCGAGAAGTCTGGTATTAGGTTCTTTCCTGACATTAATCTTCACGTTTATTTTATACATTCCAAGAAAAGTTCTTGCGTTTGTAGATTTTTGTGGAAGTTTTGCCCAGGGATTTAAGGCAATGACATCAGCGATCATGATCCTTTGTCTTGCATGGACATTATCTGGAATCTGTGGAGCTGAATATTTAAATATTCAGGGATTTGTAAAAGCAGCAGTCGGCGGAAGTACAATGGCAGTTGCAGTGATGCCCGTGATCTTCTTCCTGATCTCACTCGGACTTGCATTTGCAACAGGAACATCATGGGGAACTTTTGGAATTCTGATTCCTATTTCAGTGACGATCTTAAGCGGTAATTATATGATGATGTCTGTCTGCGTGGGAGCGATCCTTGCAGGGGCAGTTTGCGGAGACCATATTTCACCGATTTCTGATACAACGATCCTTTCATCTGCTGGAGCACAATGCAGACATATCGATCATGTATCAACACAGATGCCGTATGCACTGACTGTAGCATTGTGTGCAAGTATCGGATATATCTTATCTGGAATCACAGGAAATGGATATATAGGACTTGCGGCAGCATCAGCAAGCCTTGCAGTGGTTATGGTGATCATAGTTATGACAGCAAAACGAGGAAGATAATATGAGCAAAATCTTGATGGATAAAAAAGTCATAAAAGCAATGGAAGAGATCAATCGTGTTATGATCGGCAAAGAACATACGGTTCATCAGATCATGACAGCGGTGCTTGCCGGAGGGCATGTATTGATCGAAGATATTCCGGGAGTTGGAAAGACAACGCTGGCACTGGCATTTTCGAAGGTTTTAGGACTTTCATACCAGAGAATTCAGTTTACGCCGGATATCATGCCAACAGATATTGCTGGATTTTCTATCTATCATATGGAAAGTGAAACTTTTGAATACCGTCAGGGTGCGGCGATGACGAATCTTCTGCTGGCAGATGAGATCAACAGAACATCACCAAAGACACAATCTGCGTTATTAGAGGCGATGGAAGAAAGAAAGATCACGGTCGACGGAGTGACAAGAGATCTGCCGGACCCATATGTTGTGATCGCAACACAGAATCCATTTGGATCGATCGGAACACATACACTTCCAGAATCACAGTTAGACAGATTTATGATCCGGACTTCTCTTGGTTATCCGGATGTGGAAAGTGAAGTGCAGATGCTTATGCAGGGAAGCGTTGATCTGACAGAGCAGAATATCAAAGAACAGATTTCAGCACAGGAACTAAAGAAAGCACGGGAAGAAGTTACAGGCTTGTTTGTTCATGAAGATATCGTAAGATATATTGTGGAGATCGCAAATGAAACAAGAAGATCAAGAGATTTGGAACTGGGAATCAGCCCAAGAGGAACGATCGCCCTGTTAGCCATGTCAAAAGCGAATGCTTATCTTGCCGGGCGTGATTATGTGATACCACAAGATGTAGAAGACGTATTTCTTGAGACGATCGAACACAGAGTTATAAAAAGTAAAGAAGCAAGGATTCAGAAAAAGTCAAGGAAGGAAATCTTAAAAGACATTTTTTATAAGGTTCCGCTTCCAAAAGGCAATCAGAAAGGATAAAGATGTATTTTTTTGTCATAGTATTTGCAGCTGTTTACTGGATCATTTACGGAAACTGGATTGGAGGGTGCCTTATGGCATCCTTATTTCTTATTTTGATTTATAGTATCAGCCGCTGCAAAAAAGAAGAAAAGCAGCTGAAATTTAAGGTAAATGTTCAGGAACGGATCATAACACAGGGAGATATGATTAAGATCACTCCAGAGATTTCTGGGATTCATCCGTGGAAGGATGATTATATTTTTGAAGTTGAATATGAAATGGAATCAAAATTTCATGGAACAAAGATCAAAAACAGACAGAAGGTTCGATGGAATCAGGAAACAAAAGATGTGTTTTTTACAGAAAGGCCGAAGGAATGTGACAGTCTCATAATGAATGTGATATCTGTCTCATGGGAAGATCTTACTGGAATTTACAAAGTAAAGAAGCAGCTAAACCAAAAGATCCGGATACTTGTGATGCCGCATGCATATGAACTTGGAGCAATGAATGAAAAATTCCAGAGGATGGATTCTAAGGAACAGGGTTTTGAATATGATGGCGTGCGCAAATATCGAGAAGGAGACAGGCTTTCAAGAATCCACTGGAACCTTTACGCTGCATCCAGAGATCTCTGGGTGAGGAAAAGTGAAGATGAGATGGAAGAAAATATAAAGATTGGGATCAGTTTTCAAAATGTAGCAAGGGACAGGATTTCTGATTATTTTTCTGTATTTTATACAATCTCGCTGTTTTACACGGATCTGGGAATTTATCAGGAAATTTATTATGGAAACCATAGATTTTTACTGAAACATACAGAACAGTATGAAGAGTTGTTTACGGATATATTTGAGCAAGGAATGTCAGAAATATCTGCTGACGTTTCTGATCTACAGATGGTTATGATGGATGACAAGATAGAAGATATACAAAAATATTTATATGATATGGAGTTATAATGCAGAAGAATAGGAAAATACAAACAGAATATATACTGCCTGCAATTATTTTTGCATCTGTCATATGGGGGATTTTTGCAGGATTCAGAGTTTCTAGATATCAATGGATCATGATCATAGGAAGTGTTGCTTTGTTTCTTGGAATCTGCATATTATGCGACCGGCTGAAACAAAGTATCTATGGAATGATTGCTGCAGCAGGATTATTTTTCCTGTTGTTTCATGAACAGCTGCTCAATGGTTTTAGAATTATCAATAATAAGATGGCACTTGCACTGAACCAGAGTATGGATCTGGGGTTTTATTATTATGTATCTGTGCAAATGGAAAGCAGCCGCAGAGACAGTGCGTTGGCAGTGATATTCTTTCTTTTGACAGCTGGGATCATACTGTCTTTCTTGAGGAAGTATCCTTTGATCTTGTTTGTGTTTACAGGGATGATGGAGTGTGCGGTATTGATTATCGCACCATACAGTATTTCCGCAGTGTTTTTTTTATTCCTCGGATCATGGATCATGTATTTTAGTCTGCGGAAAGGAAAGAGAGCATTTGGAACGTTGACAGGAGTCTTATGCGTTTTGTTGATATTTCCATTATACTTTTACGATCAGACGACAATTCCGGCAGATACAATGATCAAACGAAGTATACTCGTGCAGATTCGAAAAATGACACAGGGGGAGTCTTATCTTGCCTCAGGAGGACTGGGAAATGGAGATATTGCCTCTGTGGGGGAAGTATCGCCGACAGGAGAAAAACTGTTTGAAGTTTACGCACCCGAGAAGGATGACCTCTATCTTAAAAGTTATGTGAGCGGTGATTATGCAAATGGGAAATGGACGGCAGATACAAAAGAGACGCTCGTATATGGTGGGGAATCAGCCATAGAACTTCCATTTCTATTTCCGGATCTTCATATGGATGATTTTGTAACATATGATAAAGGCTATATAAAAACAGACCAGGACGTTATATTTTCGGAAAAAAGATCTTTAAAGATACACTATGAGAAGAATCAGGATCAGTATCTTTTGTTCCCATATTTTTGCGATGTAAGCCAGATGGAAGGAAATATTATTTCGGACAGTGTGATCAAAAGAACAACAAACCGAAAAGACTACGATATGACATATTATCAGATCATTCATCCACAGGCAGCACTTCGGGCTGTACAGAAACTTGATTTTTCCGGCATTGGAACAACGATGGAAGAGATCATGGAAAAAGATTACATAAAATCAATGTATGATTATGGGACTTATGTGAAAAAAGAGTACCTAAAGGTTCCAAAGAACATGAAAAAATGTCTGAAATCACTGGATGTTAAGACGGATAAGAAGAAAACGGTCTATGAAAATATCGAGGCAGTCCGCTCTTATCTGAAATATAATTACCAATACAGTTACCGCCCGGGACTTGCACCTCAGGGGAAAGATCCAGTTATTTATTTTTTACAGGACCGCAAAAAAGGATTTTGTACCCAGTATGCATCGGCAGCAGTTTTTATGCTCAGAAATGCCAAAATTCCAGCAAGGTATGTGGAAGGATATAGGATCAGGTCAGATCAGTGGAGGCTTGGAAAAGCGCAGGTAACGGATTATGAAGCACATGCATGGGTTGAGGTTTATCTTGAACATATTGGATGGGTGCCAGTAGATGTTACGGGTGTCAGTACGGGAAAAACAGCGTATGAACGTACGGAAAAAGCTGAAAAACAGCAGAATGCGATTGTACCAAATAAAAAACAATTTGTGACAAATGTAAAAAAAGCTATGTATTTTGTGCCTTTTGTCATAATTATGTTAATGATTATAATGTTAACGAAAATGTTACAAAATATAAGAAAATTAAGAAGAATGAGCAACAAAGAAAAGATTCTTTATTATGAAAATGAATTTAAAAAATATGGCGAAAAGCTCGGAAAATCAAGCAAAACAGCGGATCGAATGACATATCAGATTGTCGAAAAAGCAAAGTTTAGTGATGGTAACATTACAGATCGTGAAGTAGTGATCGTAAAACGACATTTGGACTTATTAAAGAGAAAAAACAGAAATGTTACAAAAATATTAAGCAAACTGAAATAATCTTAAAAAACTGTTGACAAATGTTGCTGTATATCGTACAATATCAACTGTTGAACGAAATATTTGAAATAAAATTAAAGTTGATATATACATATAGGAGACGATATGAAAAAGATTATTTTAAGATTAGCAGTATTAGTAGCAATGGCATCGGCGGCAGTTACAATGAATGTACATACAAAGACAAAGGAAGTTCAGGCAGCAAGCAGCAAAGGACAGCAGGTTGTTAAATATGCAAAGAAATTTGTAGGAAATAAATACAAATACGGTGGATCAAGCTTAACAAAAGGAACAGATTGTTCTGGATTTACAAGAGGTGTATATAAGAAGTTTGGAAAGAGCCTTCCTCATTCTTCAAGTGCACAGAGAAGATATGGTAAGAAAGTAAAAGGTGGAATTAAGAATGCGAAAGCAGGAGATTTAATTTGTTATAGCGGACATGTTGCAATTTACATGGGAAATAACAAGATCGTACATGCCAGCAACTCAGCACCATATCCAAGAGGTGGAATCAAAATTTCCAACAATGCAAGATACAGAAAGATCGTAACAGTTCGAAGAATTGTTCAGTAAGATTTATCAAAAGACATTTCTCGTTTTGAGAGATGTCTTTTTTTCTATACAGAAAAAGTGTGATTTCGCAGAATGAAAAAGAACTTTAAATGGAATTCTTTTTAAAGATATCCAACAGAATTTAAAAATATGTAGCATAAAAATTTGACAGATAAAACAGATACATATTATAATTTTAAATAACAGATTTTAGTAAAATATACATCTGCCTTATTGGACTGATGTTTTTTAAAGGAGAAAATTTATGATCATTAAACCAAGAGTCAAAGATTATTTATGTTTAACAGCACATCCAGAAGGATGTAAGAAGAATGTAGCAGATCAGATCGCTTATGTAAAAGCGCAGGGAGAAATTCCTGGAGAAGCAAAGAAAGTCTTAGTGATCGGATGCTCTACAGGATATGGACTGGCATCAAGAATCGTAACAGCGTTTGGATGTCATGCAGATACACTTGGAATCATGTTTGAACGACCATCTAATGGAAAGAAGACAGCAAGTCCTGGATGGTATAATACAGCAGCATTTGAACAGTTTGCAAATGAAGAAGAAATCTATGCAAAAACAATCAATGGAGATGCATTTTCTAAGGAAATTAAAGATCTGACGATCGAAACGATCAAAAAAGATTTTGGTAAAGTAGATCTTGTTATATACAGTCTCGCAGCACCAAGAAGAACAACACCAGATGGAGAAACTTATCGTTCTGTCCTAAAGACAACAGGAGAAGAATTTACAAATAAAAACTTAAATCTTAAGGATAACAGCATTGGAATGAAGAGCATTCCGGCAGCGACAGAAGAAGAAGTGGAAGCTACAGTCAAAGTTATGGGTGGTGAAGACTGGAAACTATGGATGCAGGCTTTAAAAGATGCTGATGTATTATCTGAAGGTGCAGGTACGGTTGCATACTCTTACATTGGTTCTGAACTTACTTATCCAATCTATTTTGAAGGAACGATCGGTGCGGCAAAGAAACATCTGCACCAGACAGCCGATGAGATTACAAAAGAAGTTGGAGTAAAAGCCCTGATCTCTGTTAATAAAGGACTGGTAACACAGGCAAGTGCGGCAATTCCAATTGTTCCGTTATATATGTCTGTATTATACAAAGTAATGAAAGAAAATAATGTTCATGAAGGATGTATCGAACAGATTGAGCGTTTATTTAAAGAAAAGAAATTATTAGCAGATACAGTCACAGATGAACACGGATGGGTTCGTATGGATGATCTGGAGCTTCGTGATGACATTCAGGATGAAGTGAAGAAACGCTGGGAAGAGATTGACACAGATAATGTGGCCGAACTGGCAGATGTTGATGGTTACTGGGAAGACTTTTACCAGATGTTTGGATTTAATGAGGAAGGAATTGACTATGAAGCAGAGACGGATCCTGTTGTAGAGATTCCTAGTATCAAAGAATAATGGCGCATACAGAGATTGTGATCACAAAGATGAAAGACCATCTGGTAAGTATGTTATTAAAAGATCACCAGCCAGTGGAATTTCAATGCGTGAGTGAAAAAGCCAAAATCGAAATCGGAAATATTTACACAGGCATCGTAAAAAATGTTGTGAAAAATATCAATGGAGCTTTTGTCGAGTTTGATGAAGATGAGATGGGATTTCTTTCCATGCAACATAAGCAATATAAAGCGGGAGATGAAGTTCTGGTGCAGATAAAGAAAGAGGCGACGAAGGAAAAACGCCCAATGTTATCAGACCAGATTGAATTAACTGGCAAATATCTTGTGCTGACTTCAGACAAGCTTTCTGTAGGGATTTCTAATAAGATTCATAAAAAAGACAAGAAACAGGAATTAAGAGAGATGGCAGAGCCTCTGGTGACACAGGAATATGGTTTTATTCTTCGTACTGAGGCAGCAAAAGCGGATAAGGAAGATGTGCTTTGTGAAGCGGATATGCTTGCAAAGAAGTATCAGGAGATTATCTGTAAGAAGTCATACCGAAAAGCACCGCAGCTTGTAGATACAAATTATGATGCATTGTCGGTTCTTGTACATGATATAAAACCGGAAGCGGCAGACAGCATTGTAACAGATCAGGAAGATGTATATGAGAAGCTTACCAAAAAAGGGTATGAGGTATCTTTATGCTCTTATGAAGCAGGAGACATTGACCGTAGATACAGGGTCCGTCATTACCTGTCAGAAGTATTTAAGCAGAAGATTTTTATGAAGTCCGGGGGATTTCTCTACATTGAGCAGACAGAAGCAATGGCAGTTATTGATGTGAATACTGGCAAATCTATCGGAAAGAAAAATCAGGAAGCACATATTAAGAAAATAAATTTAGAAGCTGCAAAGGAAGCAGCAAGACAGATCCGGTTAAGAAACTTATCCGGGATCATCATGATCGATTTCATTGATATGAGATCAAAAGAAGATGAGAAAGAATTATTACAGGTAATGCAGCATTATTTAAATGATGACTCAAAAAAAGCAGTCGCAGTAGACATTACAAAACTCGGAATTATGGAGATTACAAGAAAAAAAGAAAAAAATCCAATTTTTCGACAAATAAGTATTGACATATTAGAATAGTGCTGTTATTATATATGAGTATGCCGCACAGCGAGGTTAAAGAATGCGAGAAATCACCAAAGCTGGCGAGATTTGATAATAGGAGGTGCCGTGATGTACGCAATTATCGCAACAGGTGGAAAACAGTATAAAGTAAGCGAAGGCGACGTAATCAAAGTTGAGAAACTTGACGCTGAAGTAGGAGCTAAAGTAACATTTGATAATGTACTTTTAGTTGGTGGAGATACTGTTAAAGTTGGAACACCTACCGTTGATGGTGCGAAAGTTGAAGCTTCTGTAGTAAGCGAAGGAAAAGGTAAGAAAGTCATCGTTTACAAATACAAGAGAAAAACTGGATACCATAAGAAAAACGGTCATAGACAGTTATTTACACAGGTTAAGATCGATAGTATCGTTGGATAATATCCTGAGGATAGAGTTATGACAAAGATAACATTCTATCAAGGAGTTGATGGAAGCTTTCATGGCTTCCATTCACAGGACCATGCAGGTTACAGTGCGGAAGGACAAGATATTGTCTGTGCCGCAGTATCTGCGCTGGTAATTAATTTTGTGAATTCCCTGGATGAGCTGACAGATGATCACTATCAGATTGACGTAAACCAGGAGAACGCAGAAATTGACGTAGTATTTACGGAAGAGCTTTCACATGATGGAAGCTTGTTATTAAGATCACTGATTCTTGGACTTACTTCGGTGGAAGAAGAACATGAACAGTATTTAGATGTAATCTTTAAGGAGGTGTAACAAAAATGATGAAAATGAACCTTCAATTTTTCGCTCATAAAAAAGGAATGGGTTCTACAAAGAACGGTAGAGATTCTGAATCTAAGAGATTAGGTGCGAAAAGAGCTGACGGACAGTTTGTAAAAGCTGGAAATATTCTTTACAGACAGAGAGGAACTAAGATTCATCCAGGCGTTAACGTAGGACGCGGTGGTGACGATACATTATTCGCATTAGTTGATGGTATTGTTCGCTTCGAAAGAAAAGGTAAAGATAAAAAACAGTGTTCTGTACATCCAGTAGCATAATTTAATTGCATACAGGAACAGATCATTTGAGATTCAGTAATTACGGCTTCAAATACATATTTGAGGCCGTTTTTCATTATGATATAAGATAATGAAGAAATTTTGTGACCGGAAGTTGTTTTTTGATACAGAAAGGAAAAGACAATGTTTGCAGATAGAGCTAATATTATAATCAGATCCGGAAAAGGCGGAGACGGCCATGTAAGTTTCCGGAGGGAACTTTATGTACCAAACGGTGGACCGGATGGTGGAGACGGCGGCCGTGGCGGTGATGTGATCTTTGTTGTAGATGAAGGAATCAATACTTTATCTGATTACCGTCACAGAAGAAAATTCAAGGCAGGAGATGGTCAGGAAGGCGGCAGAAGAAGATGCCACGGTGCTGACGGAGAAGATATTATCCTGAAAGTTCCAGCAGGAACCGTTGTAAAAGAAAAAGAGTCAGGGAAAGTCATCCTTGATATGTCAAATAAAAAGGAACCAGTTGTATTATTAAAAGGCGGACGTGGTGGAAAAGGAAACCAGCATTATGCAACACCAACCATGCAGGCACCAAAGTATGCCCAGCCAGGTGGAAAAGCACAGGAAATCGAAGTTATGCTGGAATTAAAGGTAATCGCTGATGTCGGATTAGTTGGATTCCCTAATGTAGGAAAATCAACATTTTTATCAAGAGTAACAAATGCAAATCCAAAGATCGCAAACTATCATTTCACAACATTAAATCCAAATCTTGGAGTTGTTGATATGGATGGAAGCAAAGGATTTGTGATCGCAGATATCCCTGGAATCATTGAGGGAGCCTCTGAAGGTGTTGGTCTTGGATTTGAATTCTTACGTCATATCGAACGTACAAAGGTTATGATCCATATGGTAGATGGAGCTTCCGTAGAAGGAAGAGATCCGATTGTTGATATTCATGCCATCACAGATGAACTTAAGAAATACAACAAAGAGATTTTAGAGAAACCACAGGTGATCGCAGCAAACAAGATGGATGCCATGTCTGAGACAGACAGAGAGACTGTGATCGATTTATTAAAAGAAGAGTTTGAGCCAGAAGGAATTAAAGTATTCCCTATTTCTGCGGTAAGCGGAGAAGGTGTCAAAGAATTATTATGGCATGTACAGGGATTATTAGATGAGTTACCAGAAGGTGCAACAGAATTTGAACAGGAATACGAATTAAACTTCGGAGAAGAAGAAGGTGGAATCATCATTGCTCATCCAGAAGAAGGTCTGTATACAGTCGAAGGACCAAAAGTAGAGAGAATGCTTGGATATACAAACCTGGAATCAGAGCGTGGATTTGATTTCTTCCAGAAATTCATGAAAGAAAATGGTGTCATCGAACGTTTAACAGAGATGGGAATCGAAGAAGGAGACACTGTACGTCTTTACAATCTGGAGTTTGACTACTATAGATAGATATATAATTGAATGGAGGATAACATGACAAGCAAACAGAGAGCTTATTTAAAGAGCCTTGCAATGAAGATCGATCCGATCTATAACATCGGAAAAGGAAGCATTTCACCAGAACTTGTACAGGGTGTCAGAGACGCCTTAGAAGCAAGAGAACTGATCAAAGTTGGTGTACTTCAGAATTGCATGGATGATCCAAAAGAACTGGCAAATGTTTTAGCAGAGAGAACAAGATCACAGGTAGTACAGGTTATCGGTAAGAAGATCGTATTATACAAAGAATCAAAGAACCATAAGAGAATCGAACTGCCAAAAGCAGGAAAATAATATCGGAGGACGGCCATGAAGAAGATAGGAATTCTTGGCGGAACATTTAACCCGATCCATCACGGACATCTGATCCTTGGACAGGCGGCAAAAGAAGAGTTTGGTTTAGATGAGATTCTTGTTATGCCGACAAAGAATCCTGCCTATAAGACGATCAGTGGTGGAGTTACGGAGCAAAATCGTGTTGATATGATCAAACTTGCCATTGCAGGCTTCTCATATTTTCGATTTAGCGATATGGAATTAAATCGAGAGGGAACAACGTATACAGTGGATACGTTAAGAGCTCTCACGAAAGAGAATACGGACTGCAGATATTATTTTATCATGGGAGCAGATTCTCTTTATCAGATTGAGACATGGAAAGACCCAGACCAGATTTTTGCAATGGCTGATATTCTGGTTGCTACGAGAAATGACTCAAGAAGTGCTTTAGATGCACAGATTGATTATCTGGAAGAGAAATACGGCGGCAAGATCTATCATTTGAGCAGTCCAAGCATTGAGATTTCATCCAATGATATCAGAAAGAGATGCAAAAATGGATCAAGTATTCACTTTTTCCTTCCGGAGAATGTGATTGATTATATAGAAAGAAATGATTTATATGGAATTACAGCAGATCGAAGATAAACTTAAAACAGTGCTAAAGCCATCCAGATACAGACACACATTAGGAGTGGCTTATACAGCTGCCTGTATGGCAATGGTGTTTGATGTAGATACAAAGAAGGCTTACAGGGCCGGATTGCTGCATGACTGTGCAAAAGGATTTTCTATGGAAAAACAAAGACAGCTGTGTGAGCAATATAACATTGAGCTTGAAGGAACGTTAACAAAGAGTCCACAGCTGATGCATCAGGAGATTGCCCCATTTCTTGCAAAAGACGATTACGAGGAAGAGGATCAGGAGATCTTGTCAGCGATTGCATGTCATACAACTGGAAAGAGTGCAATGAATCCTCTGGAGCAGATTGTTTTTATTGCAGATTATATAGAACCAAACAGAAAGATGATACCGGGATTAATAGAAGTGAGAAAGCTGGCATTTGAAGATCTGGATGCATGTACATGTGAGATTCTTAAGAACACGATCGATTATCTGACAGGATGTGGTCAGGAAATAGATCAGCGCACAGTTAAGACTTATGAGTATTACAAGAATAAGAAGGAGAATTAAGATGGATCAGTCATTAAATATGGTAAAGATCGCATATGATGCGTTAGATGACAAATTAGCAGAAGATATCAAGATCATTGATATCCGCAATATTTCAGTTTTAGCAGATTATTTTATCATTGCAGATGGTAATAACAAGAACCAGGTACAGGCAATGGTAGATAATGTACAGGAAGAGCTTTTTAAAGCAGGATATGAAATGAAACAGATGGAAGGATACAGAGAAGGAAACTGGATCTTACTTGACTTTGGAGATATTATCATTCATATCTTTGACAAAGAAAATCGACTGTTCTATGATCTTGAGCGAATCTGGAAAGATGGAAAAGAAGTTTCTATTGAAGAATTAAATTAAAATGAGATAAAAAGAAGCCGGAATCGGAAATCGTAAGATGATTTCTGATTCCGGCTTCTTTTAATTACAGGATTGGTTTTACTTCATTGAGCGGTAAAGACCAACAACTTTGCCGATAATAGATACTTCATTCACAATAATAGGTTCCATAGAATCATTCTCAGGCTGAAGGCGATAGTGGCCATCTTCTTTATAGAATCTTTTGACTGTAGCGGAATCTTCGATCATTGCTACAACAATGTCGCCATTCTCAGCGGTTGGCTGTTGTTCAACGATGACGAGATCGCCATCAAAAATTCCTGCATTGATCATACTTTCACCGCGGACATGTAACATAAATGTATTCTTGTTGCTGATATGATCAGGAAGCATTGGAAAATAATCTTCGATATTCTGAACAGCCAGAATTGGTTCTCCGGCAGTTACAGTGCCAACGACAGGAATATTAATGATCTCGCGGCGTGCGAGATTGAAATCATCATCAATAATCTCAATTGCGCGGGGTTTCGTAGGATCCCTGTGAATATATCCTTTCCGTTCCAGTGTCTCTAAATGAGAGTGGACAGAAGATGTGGAACGCAGGTTCACGGCTTCACAGATCTCTCGGACAGCAGGCGGATATCCTTTATCAAGGATGCGGCTTTTGATAAATTCCAGAATCTGTTGTTGTTTATCACTTAATTGTTCTCTTGCCATGTACTATATCCTCCGTGTTTTTTATTGTTTTTATAATAACATAGAATCAATATAGAAACAAGTGTTCTCGAACAAAGTTTCGAAAAAACCTTGACAAACAGATGTTCGAGAATTATAATAAAGGCAAAACAAACGTTCGATAAATAAGAGGAGGAATACATTATGATAAGTAAGAAGAGAAGATGGTGTTTTGTAATAGTTCTTTTGGGAGTATTATTTATGGCATTCCATGTATTATTTATGAAGACTCCTACAATAGAAGCACAGGGAACAAGAGAAAAGCAGTTTACAAGTATTCAGGTTAAGAAGGGCGATTCGTTATGGAGTATTGCCAAGGGACATATGGGAGAAGAATATGATACCATTGATGATTATATAGATGAAGTATGTGAGACGAATCATATCTATGATGGGCAGATTACGGATGGAATGTATCTGGTGATTCCATATTATACAGCGGTCAAGTAACAAGAGATATAAAAAGACCATCCATTACGATCAGTAAGGATGGTCTGTGATATTTAGATAATGATTGTACAAAACTAACGTTTTGCAGGGTTTTTGTTCAGAGAAGCTTTTGTACTGTTATAGACAGCTTTTCCGTATTTTGAGTAATTAGCCTTCATTGACTTTGCTTCTTTATTGTTAGAGATAAAACCAATCTCAGTTAATGTAGAAGCTGTCTTTGTGTGGCGGAGAACATATAATCCTGTACGGTCTACAAGGCCGCGGTTCTTAAATCCTGTTGCAGAACGGATATAAGGATGGATCGTAGATGACCATTTATAACTTGTCAGTCCAGAAGTTGATTTATATCCTTTTGAATTATACAGAGTCTCTGTTCCTGTGGCAGAAGAACCAGCAGAGTTAATATGTACACTGTAGAATCTGTCAGCTCCTACATTGTTTGCAAGAGCAGAACGATCTGCTAAGCTTGGATAAGTATCTGACAAGCGAGTGTAATATACTTTAATACTTGGGTCTTTATCAAAGTATTTTTTTGCGGCTTTTACAATATTTAAAGTCATATTTTTTTCAACATAGCTTTTATTTGTAGCACCGGTGTCTTTACCACCATGACCTGCATCTAATACAATAATCTGTTTGTACATAGATTTAGGTGATGCATAATAAACCCTGATATAGGAATTTGTTTGAGTTACACGGAATCCCTTGATCGTTTTACTGCGTGGCTTGATATAGATTTTCGTATATCCGCCAGAGTATGATACAGAGTAGGATTTGAATGAAGAATCATTAACAACTTTATGGTTTGATGATTTTTCATAGAATGATTTATAGTTACCTTTGATGTTAAGGATCAGACGGTAATTATGGTAATCATCAGTGCTTGAAATATTACTGCTGCTTAAACCTGAAGGTTTTGCAAGCTGTACATAGGAAGTTTTGCCTGTAGTAGTTGTTGTAGCAGCTGAAGTGTTCTGGTTTGCAGGAGCCTTTGAAGAGGTACTGCTCTTAAAAGCTTCTGTATAAGAAGAACTATTCCAAGAATAAGATAAACCAAGATGTTTCGCGCAGAAAGAACCAGGAACATAGATGGCATCTTTTTTCTGATTATAAGAATAAACCATACGTGCAGGTGTTGGCATCTTTGTTTTCTTTCCATTCACATAAGCATATTTGCTGCCGCGTTTCATGACGATTTTTTTGGAACCACGTTTTAAAGTGACTTTCCAGGTTTTTTTGGAATAAGAATAGGATACACCCATTCCCTTTTTGAATACATAATATGCAGAAAGCATTTGTGTATTTCCAGTCATGTATCCGGGAGCTTTTGTTTTGATGGATTTTCCATTATAAGAAGCACCGACTGCTTTTTTCTTTTGTTTTTTCTTATTGATTTTTAGTGTATAAGTATGTTTTGTTACAGCATATGATGATGCAGAGACATTCGCAGGTATTCCTGTGCCGATAATTGAAACTGATAACAATGCTGTGATAATAAATTTCTGTAATTTCATTTGTATCTTCCTTTCCAGTAATTAACTGTAACATATGCGTAATATTATTGCAAGAAAAAAGTCATATTTTGCAATATGACTTTTAGAAATCTACTTTGGGATTTATAAGACTAGAATGAATTACAAATCGCTTTATATAAGTTATAACCAATCGTTGATGTTCTGGAATTGATACGATTAGCTTCGGTTTTATTTGAGATGAATCCAAGTTCTACAAGAGAAGTTGTCATCTTTGGACCATTCAATACTGCAAGATCAGAGCGGTATTTTAATCCACGATTATAGGAACTGTTTGATGCATAACCCATTCCAGTTAAAGCAGAAGACTGTAGTGTCTGTGCGTAGGATTTATAAGTTTTGTATAAGGTTTCGGTTCCTTTGGAAGATGAAGAGTCGCTTGAATTGATATGAACGCTTAGAAAACGATCTGCGGACACTTCATTTGCCATTTTATAACGGTAAGAAAGACTTGGATACCAATCTGAAAGTCTTGTGTAATATACTTTATATGTAGAGTTTTTGTCAAAGTTACTCTTGATGCTCTGAACGATCTTTAAGGTCATATTCTTTTCATAATATCCGTTTCCTACAGCTCCGGAATCGCTTCCGCCATGACCTGCATCAACAACGACTACACGATAGAACATCTTCTTTGGATCTGCATACTTCACATATATATAGGAAGAAGTCTGTGATATACTGAATCCTTTGATCGTACTTGTCTTAAGATCAATATATGTTTTACCTCCACTGTAAGTAACATTGTAAGTAAGCGATTCCTTAACATATCTGTTAGAGGAAGTGCTAAAGAAAGTCTTGTAGTTTCCGTTAACAATGATTCTCAGGCGCTTGTTTGAGTAATCATCAACACAAGTAACAGCAGAAGTTGACAGTCCGGAAGGCTTCTTGATTCTGATGGAATAATTAGAAGCAGAGGCTGTGATCTTAGTCTTTGAACCAAGAGTCGTAGATGTTGTACTTGTATTGGAAGCTGTTGTAGTGGCAGGTTTAGCACTTGTTGATCCCTTTTGGGTAATAAGACCTGAAAGCAGGCGGTTATTCCATGTATAATTTAATTGCAGATTCTTGGCAACAGCGTCTCCTGGGATCATAATATAGTTCTTCTTACGTGCAGGATAATATACTTTCCTTGGGGCGGATGGAAGAGTGATTCTCTTTCCGTTGATGGTTGCAGTTGTGCTGTTCAATGTTAAAACTAATTTTTGTGAACCGCGTGTAAGGTTGATCTTATTTGTCTTTGATGAATAAGAATATTTTGTGTTGATAGATGAACAACGACCGAAGATCCAGTAAGCAGAATACATAGAAGTAGAACCTTCGATATATCCAGGCATATTGGTTTTGATCACTTTATTATTATATCTTGCATCAATTGCACGTTTTGTAACTGTTTTTTTATTATGTGTATATTTGATTTTATAATATTGACCGGCAGTTACAGCTGCAGGTGTGTTTATAATGCTTGCAAAAAGCATTGTCATGGATAATCCAAGACAGATAAATTTTTTCTTTAACATATGTGTCCCCTATTTTCAAATTAATAGTTTCATAGTCTGATTATAATATTTTTTCGAATGTATTTCAACGAAAACATCAATTTCATGCGGTTTTCGTTGAAAAATAGTTTCCAATCTGTCTAAGAATGTGGTATTCTATTATATAAGTTCGATTTTTTGGAGAAATATTCTATATTTTTACAGGAATCGAATTATTTTGAACTATAGGAGCAGATAATGAAATCAGACAATGAATTTCGAAGAGGATTGATTGATGGAATTCCAATTGGACTTGCATATGTTGCAGTGTCTTTTGCATTTGGAATTTCAGGAGCATCCAAAGGTATTCCGGTATGGGCGCTTACATTGATCTCTGCAACCTGCGTAACCTCCGCAGGACAGTTTGCAGCGATCATCACGATGACAGCAGGAGGATCTTTGGTAGAATTAGTCTTATCGCAGATCATTATAAATTTAAGATATTCGATCATGTCAATCGCGATCGGACAGAAGTTAAGTGAGAAGTCAACGATTTGGAACCGGCTTTCGATGGCATTTATGGTAACGGATGAGATCTTCGCAGTATCCTGTGCTGGGAGAAAAGAGATTACGCCAAAGTATTTTTATGCATTGATGTCAATTCCTTGGATCAGCTGGACGATAGGAACTCTTTTAGGAGCAACAGCCAATACATTATTGCCATTGATCTTGAGGAATGCATTGGGACTTGCAATTTATGGAATGTTGATCGGAATCATTATTCCACCGGCAAGACACGATAAGCATATAACGATCGTGATCATTATATCTATGATCATCAGTTTGTTATTTAAATACATTAAAGCATTATCATTTGTATCCAGTGGTTTTGTGATCATCATTTGTACACTGATCGCAGCAACACTTGGAGCAGTTTTATTCCCAGTAGAAGAGGAGGAGACTCATGAAGCTTAGCAGATTATTGATCTACATTGCAGTCACAGCAGTTTCTACATATCTAATACGAGTCATCCCACTGGTTGCAATACAGAAGAAGATAGAGAATCGATTTTTCAGATCATTTTTATATTATGTTCCATACGCTGTACTGGCAGCTATGATCATGCCGGCAGTGTTTTATGCGACAGGAAATTTGATCGCATCGACAATTGGATTTGCAATTGCGATGATTTTTGCATATAATGAAAAAAATATTGTTACAGTTGCATGTGCAAGCTGTATCGGAGCGTTTATCGCATTAGTAGTTTTAGGGTAAATGAAATCTGCCAATTCATTGACAGACATAAGTAATACCAAGAAGAAATGAGGAAGAAGATATGAATTGTAATTTAGCAGTCATCAAAGGTGATGGAATCGGACCAGAGATCGTCACAGAAGCAATGAGAGTTTTAGACGCTGTAGGTGAGAAATACGGACACACATTTTCTTACACACAGATTTTAATGGGTGGAGCATCCATTGATGTTCACGGAGAGCCATTAACAGAAGAAGCTTTAGAGATTGCTAAGAAAAGTGACGCAGTATTAATGGGATCTATCGGAGGAAACACAAGTACATCTCCATGGTACAAACTTCCAGCACAGTTAAGACCAGAGGCAGGTTTATTAAAACTTCGTAAATCCCTTGGATTATTTGCCAATATCAGACCAGCATACTTATATGATGAATTAAAGAAAGCATGTCCGCTTCGTGACGAAGTGATCGGTGATGGATTTGACATGGTCATCATGAGAGAATTAACAGGTGGTCTTTACTTTGGAGAAAGACATACAGAAGAAGTTGATGGTGTAAGAACAGCTGTTGATACATTATCTTACAATGAAAACGAGATTAGAAGAATCGCGATCAAAGCATTTGATATCGCAAGAAAACGTAACAAACACGTGATCAGTGTTGATAAAGCAAACGTACTTGATTCTTCCAGATTATGGAGAGCAGTCGTAGAAGAAGTAGCCAAAGATTATGAAGACGTTACATATGAACATATGTTAGTTGACAACTGTGCAATGCAGTTAGTAAACAATCCACGTCAGTTTGATGTGATCTTAACAGAGAACATGTTTGGAGATATCTTATCTGATGAAGCAAGTATGATCACAGGATCTATCGGAATGTTATCATCTGCAAGTCTTGCAGAAGGTAAGTTTGGATTATATGAGCCAAGCCACGGATCAGCTCCAGATATCGCAGGACAGGATATCGCAAACCCAATCGCAACAATCCTTTCTGCAGCTATGATGCTTCGTTACTCTTTTGATCTTGACAAAGAAGCAGATGCAATTGAAGCAGCAGTCAAAGCAGTCTTAGCAGATGGATACAGAACGGTTGATATCATGTCTGATGGAATGAAGAAAGTCGGATGTAAAGAAATGGGACAGCTGATCATCGATAAGATCAAATAATCATTGTCAATCGATAAAGAATTGTCATAGATAGAAGAAGGTATATTATACTAGGAGGTTAGTTTTATGAGTAATACATTTACAGAGGGAGAAGCATTCGCCCCTCAGAGATCGTTATTTAACGCATTAGGATTCACAAAAGAAGAGATGAGAAAGCCATTAGTCGGAATCGTTAGTTCCTATAACGAGATCGTACCAGGGCATATGAATATTGATAAGATCGTAGATGCAGTCAAACTTGGAGTTGCCATGGCTGGTGGAACACCAGTTGTATTCCCAGCAATCGCTGTATGTGATGGTATCGCAATGGGACATGTCGGAATGAAATATTCTCTGGTAACAAGAGATCTGATCGCTGATTCTACAGAATGTATGGCATTAGCACATCAGTTTGATGCTTTAGTTATGGTTCCAAACTGTGATAAGAACGTACCAGGACTGTTAATGGCAGCTGCACGTGTCAATGTACCTACAGTGTTCGTCAGCGGCGGACCAATGCTTGCGGGACGTGTAAAAGGATGCAAGACAAGCTTATCAAGCATGTTTGAAGCTGTTGGATCTTATGCAGCAGGTAAGATTTCAAAAGAAGAATTAGATGAATTTGAGAATAAAACATGCCCAACATGTGGATCATGCTCAGGTATGTACACAGCAAACTCCATGAACTGTTTAACAGAAGTTCTTGGTATGGGATTACAGGGAAATGGAACAATTCCAGCCGTATATTCTGAAAGAATCCGTCTTGCAAAACATGCAGGAATGAAGGTTATGGAATTATTAGAGAAGAATATCCGTCCAAGAGATATCTTAACAGAAAAAGCATTTGAGAATGCATTAACAGTCGATATGGCACTTGGATGCAGTACAAACAGTATGCTTCATTTACCAGCGATCGCTCATGAAGCAGGAGTTGATCTAAATCTTGAGAAAGCAAATGAGATCAGTAAGAGAACTCCAAACTTATGTCATCTTGCACCAGCAGGACACACATACATTGAAGAGTTAAATGAAGCTGGTGGTGTTTATGCTGTTATGAACGAATTAAATAAGAAGAACCTTCTTCATACAGACCTTATCACAGCAACAGGTAAGACAGTTGCAGAGAATATTGAAGGATGCGTAAACAAGAACCCAGAAGTTATCCGTCCAATCGACAATCCATACAGCCAGACTGGTGGAATCGCCGTATTAAAAGGAAACTTAGCACCAGATTCAGGTGTTGTAAAACGTTCTGCAGTTGCTCCTGAGATGCTTAAGATGGAAGGACCAGCAAGAGTCTTTGATTGTGAAGAAGATGCGATCAAAGCGATCAAAGGTGGAGATATCAAACCAGGTGATGTAGTCGTTATCCGTTACGAAGGACCAAAAGGCGGACCTGGTATGAGAGAGATGTTAAATCCTACATCAGCGATCATGGGTATGGGACTTGGATCAAGTGTAGCCCTGATCACAGACGGAAGATTCTCCGGAGCTTCCAGAGGAGCATGTATCGGACACGTTTCTCCAGAAGCAGCAGTTGGTGGACCAATCGCATTAGTAGAAGAAGGAGATATCATCGCGATCGATATCGATGCGAATACATTGAATGTAAAAGTTTCTGACGAAGAATTAGCAAAGAGAAAAGAAAACTGGAAACCTAGAACACCAAAGGTTACAACAGGTTATCTTGCAAGATATGCTTCCTTAGTTACATCTGGAAACCGTGGTGCAGTTTTAGAAATCAAACAGTAATTAAGTAAGAAAAGAGGATCAAATGATGAAACAATTGACAGGTGCTCAGATTGTTTTAGAATGTTTAAAAGAGCAAGGCGTGGATACCATTTTCGGGTATCCAGGCGGAGCTATCTTAAATATTTACGACGAATTATACAAACAGAAAAAGTATTTTACACATATCCTGACTTCTCATGAGCAGGGAGCTTCTCATGCAGCAGACGGATATGCGAGATCTACAGGGAAAGTCGGAGTGTGCTTTGCAACAAGCGGACCTGGAGCAACAAATATCGTTACAGGACTTGCAACAGCGAACATGGACTCTGTTCCAGTCGTTGCGATCACATGTAACGTAGGAGTGAGCCTTCTTGGAAAAGACAGCTTCCAGGAAGTTGATATTTCCGGAGTCACAATTCCAATTACAAAGCATAACTTTATTGTAAAGAATGTAGAAGAACTTGCGAATACGATCCGAAGAGCATTCAAGATTGCAAAAACAGGAAGACCAGGACCGGTTCTTATCGACATTCCAAAAGATGTCACAGCAGCCATGACATCTTACGAACCAGAGAAACCAGAGAAGATCATCCGCTTCAGTGAGAGAATCAAAGAAGCAGATATCCAGCATGCGATCAAGATGATCAGGGAGTCAAAACGCCCATACATCTTAGTTGGTGGTGGAGCTGTGATCTCTGATGCAGCAGACGAATTAAAAGAATTTGTAGATAAAGTAGATGCCCCAGTATGTGATACACTGATGGGTAAAGGAGCATTTAATGGAACAGATGAACGTTACAGCGGAATGCTTGGTATGCATGGAACCAAGGCATCAAACCTTGGAGTATCTCACTGTGACTTACTGATCGCGATCGGAACAAGATTTAGCGATCGAGTCTTAGGAAATCCAAAAACATTTGCAAAGAATGCCAAAATTCTTCAGATCGATATTGACCCAGTAGAGATTAATAAAAACATTCGTGTTTCAGAAGCGATCATTGGTGATGTGAAAGCAGTTTTAACTGTGATCAACCGCCGTTTAGAAGCGCAGGAGCATAAAGAATGGCTTGAAACAGTCAAAGAATATAAAGAAAGTTACCCATTAACCTATGATAAAGGACGCTTAACATGCCCTGAGATCATGGAAGCGATTTATGATATTACAAAAGGTGAGGCAGTCATTACAACAGAGGTTGGACAGCATCAGATGTGGGCCGCTCAGTTTTATAAATATGATAAACCACGTAAATTCTTGACATCTGGAGGTCTCGGAACAATGGGATATGGTCTTGGAGCCAGCCTTGGAGCGAAAGTTGGTAATCCAGACAAGACGGTAGTAAACATTGCAGGAGATGGATGTTTCCGTATGAATTTAAATGAGCTTGCGACAGCCTCGCGATACAACATTCCTGTTATCGAAGTAATCATCAATAACAGCGTATTAGGAATGGTAAGACAGTGGCAGGATCTGTTTTATGAAGAAAGATATTCGTACACAACTCTTCAGGACAAAGTAGACTTTGTGAAAGTCGCAGAAGGTCTTGGAGTTGATGCAAAGAAGATCACGGATATCAATGAATTCAAAGATGCATTTAAAGAAGCTTTAACGTTAGGTAAACCAGTCGTACTTGACTGTCATATTGATTTAGATGACAAAGTATGGCCAATGGTTAATCCAGGCGGCTCCATTGAAGATGCATTTGACAAAGCGGATCTTGAGGCGCAGGCAAGATAACTTTTAATTTATTTTCATATAAAGGAGAGAAAAGAAATGGCAAGAGTATACAACTTTTCAGCTGGACCGGCAGTACTTCCGGAAGAAGTGTTAAAAGAAGCAGCAGAGGAAATGCTTGATTACAGAGGATGTGGAATGTCCGTTATGGAGATGAGCCACAGATCCAAGATGTTTGATGACATCATCAAGACTGCAGAAGCAGACTTAAGAGAGTTAATGAACATCCCTGATAATTACAAAGTATTATTCCTTCAGGGTGGAGCTTCCCAGCAGTTTTCAGCCATCCCTATGAACCTGATGAAGAACAAAGTCGCTGACTTTATCATCACAGGACAGTGGGCAAAGAAAGCATACCAGGAAGCATCAAGATATGGAAAAGCCAATATCTTAGCTTCATCCGAAGACAAAACATATACATATATCCCAGATTGCTCTGATCTTCCAGTATCAGAAGATGCAGACTATGTATATGTATGCTATAACAACACGATCTATGGAACAAAATATCAGCAGATTCCAAACACAAAAGGAAAAATCCTTGTTGCAGATATGTCTTCCTGCATTCTATCTGAGCCTGTGAATGTAGAAGACTTTGGAGTTATTTATTTTGGAGTACAGAAAAACGTTGGACCAGCTGGAGTTGTAGTTTGTATCGTACGTGAAGATCTGATCACAGACGATGTGTTACCTGGAACACCAACTATGTTAAAATGGAAAACACAGGCAGATGCAGATTCACTGTATAACACACCTCCATGCTACGGAATCTATATTTGCGGTAAAGTCTTCAAATGGTTAAAAGACCAGGGTGGACTGGAAGCAATGAAGAAACGTAACGAAGAAAAAGCAAAGATCTTATATGATTTCTTAGATCAGAGTGAAATGTTTAAAGGAACAGTTGTCAAAGAAGACCGTTCTTTAATGAATGTTCCATTTGTAACAGGAGACAAAGATCTGGATGCCAAATTCGTAGCGGAAGCAAAAGAAGCTGGATTTGAGAACTTAAAAGGACACCGTACCGTTGGTGGAATGCGTGCAAGTATTTATAACGCAATGCCAAAAGAAGGTGTTGAAAAATTAGTAGCATTCATGAAGAAGTTTGAAGAAGAGAACAAATAAGGAGGAGCCATGTATACAGTAAAATGCTTAAACCCGATCGCAGACAAAGGGCTTGATTTATTCACAGAAGATTTTAAAGTCATTGATGACCTAGACACAGCGGATGCCGTTTTAGTAAGAAGTGCATCCATGCATGAACTGGAAGTTCCAGAAAGCCTTCTTGCAGTAGCAAGAGCTGGAGCCGGAGTGAACAATATTCCATTAGATGAATATGCAAAGAAAGGTATCGTAGCATTCAACACACCAGGAGCCAATGCAAATGGTGTAAAAGAACTTGTTGTTGCCGGACTTTTACTTGCATCCCGTGATATCATCGGTGGATATAACTGGGTCAAAGAAAATGCTTCCGAAGAAAACCTTGCAAAACTGGTTGAGAAACAAAAGAAACAGTATGCAGGAAACGAATTAAAAGGAAAGAGCATCGGAGTTATCGGACTTGGAGCTATCGGAGTTTTAGTAGCCAATATCTGTAACCGTCTTGGAATGAAAGTTTATGGATACGACCCATATGTATCTGTACGTTCCGCATGGAGTTTATCAAGAATGGTAAAACATATCGCTTCTATCGATGAATTATTTGAGACATGTGATTACATTACAATTCATGTTCCATATATGGATTCCACAAAAGGAATGATCAACAAAGAAGCTATTGATAAGATGAAAGACGGTGTGACACTTCTAAACTTTGCCAGAGGAGAACTGGTTGAGAATCAGGCAGTGATCGAAGGATTAGAATCTGGAAAAGTAAAACATTACGTTACAGACTTCCCAAGCGCAGAGATTGCCGGAGTTGATAAAGTCATCACAATTCCACATTTAGGAGCTTCTACAGAAGAATCTGAAGAGAACTGTGCAGAGATGGCAGTTGACCAGTTAATGAATTACTTAGAGAATGGTAATATCGTAAACTCAGTAAACTATCCAAACTGTGATCTGGGAGAAGCAAATTGTGTAGCACGTATCACAGTGCATCACAAAAACCTTCCAAATATGATCGGACAGTTAACAGCGATCCTTGCAGCAGATGGACATAACATTGCCAATATGTTAAATAAATCCAAAGGTGAATGGGCTTATTCTATGTTTGACATGGAAAAGAAAGCACCAACAGAAGAAACAGTTAAGAAAATGGAACAGATCGACGGAGTCGTTCGAGTTCGTGTACTATAGGAGAGAAGAAGCATGAGTGAAAAATTAAGAGTTGGTATTTTAGGTGCAACGGGAATGGTTGGACAACGTTTTATTTCATTATTAGAGAACCATCCATGGTTTGAAGTTACAACATTAGCTGCAAGCCCACGTTCTGCAGGAAAGACATATGAAGAAGCAGTAGGTGGACGCTGGAAAATGGATACTCCAATGCCAGAAGCAGTAAAATCTATGATCGTAAAGAACGTAAACGAAGTAGAAGAAGTTGCTTCTCAGGTTGATTTCGTATTCAGTGCAGTTGATATGTCTAAAGACGAGATCAAAAAGATCGAAGAAGACTATGCAAAAACAGAAACACCAGTTGTATCTAACAACAGTGCACACCGCTGGACACCAGACGTACCAATGGTAGTACCTGAGATCAACCCAGAACATTTCGAAGTTATCGAAAGCCAGAAGAAACGTTTAGGAACAACAAAAGGTTTCGTAGCGGTAAAACCAAATTGCTCTATCCAGAGTTATGCACCAGTTTTAACGGCATGGAAAGAATTCGAGCCATATGAAGTCGTAGCTACAACATACCAGGCAATTTCCGGAGCAGGAAAGACTTTCAAAGACTGGCCTGAAATGGTAGAAAACATCATCCCATACATCGGTGGAGAAGAAGAGAAGAGCGAACAGGAACCTCTTCGTTTATGGGGACACATTGAAGATGGTGTGATCGTGAAAGCTGAAACACCAGTGATCACAACACAGTGTATCCGTGTACCAGTATTAAACGGACATACAGCAGCAGTCTTCGTTAAATTCAAAAAGAAACCAACAAAAGAACAGCTGATCGAAAAATTAGTAAACTTCAGTGGACTTCCACAGGAATTAGAACTTCCAAGTGCTCCAAAACAGATGATCCAGTACTTAGAAGAAGATAACCGCCCACAGGTAAAAGCAGACGTAGATTACGAAAACGGAATGGGAATCTCTGTTGGACGTTTAAGAGAAGACACAGTATACGATTACAAATTCGTAGGACTTTCTCATAACACAGTTCGTGGTGCAGCAGGTGGAGCTGTATTATGTGCAGAGACATTAAAAGCAAAAGGATATATTACAAAGAAATAAGCATTGTAATTAATAGATAAACTTGCTATGATAAGAAACACGTAGAAATACGTGTTTCTTTCATGTTATGCGTCTTATGGCGCACGTTGCTAAGTACATGAAAAAATATAAGATAAAAAAGGAGATAGTATGTTAGCACAGATACAATCAATGTTCGCAGCAGTGGACTTAAGTAAGATTGACTGGAATCAGTTTTTTGAAAAATATCTGGAAATTGCAATGAGTATCATAGGGAAAGTTATTGTATCATTTTTGATCATTGTCATCGGATTTAAACTGATCAAAATCCTGATTACTCTTTTAAAAACAACCCTTGAGAAGGCAGAGATCGATTATGGAGTGATTTCATTTTCCTGTTCCTTCATAAGGATTGGATTGCGATGTATTGTAATTTTTATGGCAGTGGCACATATGGGAGTAGAAGTAAGTTCCTTTATCGCATTATTAGGATCTGCCGGTGTAGCCGTAGGTTTAGCATTACAAGGAACACTTTCTAACGTAGCTGGCGGAGTTTTATTATTAATTCTGAAACCATTTCAGGTGGGAGATTATATCGTATTAACAGGAACCAACTGCGAAGGAGAAGTTGCAGCGATGGACATTTTCTACACAAAGCTTAAGACTGTTGATAACCGAGTGATCGTTATTCCAAATGGTACATTAAGCAATTCCAATCTGATCAATAATACGAAACAGGATCGAAGACTGATCGATATTGAAGTAGGAATCTCTTATGATGCAGATATTAAAGAGGTAAAAAGAATTCTTACAGATATTGCAAAAAATGAAAAAAGAATTCTTGATCAGGATGGAGTTAAAATCTTTGTCAGCAGTCTGGCAGACAGCTCTGTCATGATGGGGATCAGGTGCTGGGTTCCAACATCGGATTATGTAGCAACAAAATGGGCGTTGAATGAAGAGATTAAACTTCGATTTGATGAGGAAGGAATAGAGATACCTTATCAGAAATTGGATGTTTGTATTAAAAATGAAGTGTAATTGAAAAAATAGGAAGTAAAGATTATTTCAAAGAGCAGTCAATGCATCAATTCAGTTTGTTATGCTGTACTTTAACCATATCTTTTGGTATAATTGAATTAAAAAAATACAACTTTGTATAGAATCATGGAATAAGAAAGAAGAGGTCTTGATATGGGAAGATACTTAAACAGTTCAACTTCATATGTATTATACAAAAATGAAACGATGAAGCCATATTTTGTAGATAAAACAAAGTTGTTATCAGAGTTATTTCCATTTTTAGAAGTTGGAAATACACATATTTGTATTACAAGACCAAGACGTTTTGGAAAAACAATGATTGCAAACATGATTGCCTCTTTTTTAGGGAAAAGAAAAAGTGAAAATGGGCTGTTTGAATCATTGAATATATCTCAAAATAAAGAATATATAAAGTATAAAAATCAATATGATATTATATTCATTGACTTTAGCAAAATGCCAAGAGAATGTCATTCATATCGAGAATATATTGATCGTATAGAAGAAAATTTGATCAGAGATTTAAAAAAGGCATATCCAGATGTTGAAATTTATGAAGGAGATTCAGCAGCAGATGTATTAGAAACAATTTTTGAAGAATATGATGAACAACGATTTGTATTTGTGTTTGACGAGTGGGATTTTATTTTCCATAAGGACTTTATTAAAGAGGAAGATAAAAAGCAATATATTCTATTTTTGAGTAATCTATTAAAAGATCGTCCGTATGTAATCATGACATATATGACAGGAATTTTACCAATTGCTAAGTATTCAAGTGGCTCTGAATTAAATATGTTCTGGGAATATAATATGGCATCAGAAACAAAATATAGTGAATATTTTGGATTTACAGATGAGGAGGTAGATGAACTTTTTGAAAGGTATGAACATAATAATGAGAATGCTCAAATTTCAAGACAAGATTTAAGAATTTGGTATGATGGATATACAACAAAATCTGGAGAGAGAATCTATAATCCCAGATCCGTTGTACTTGCTCTTACGAATAACAATATAGGAAATTATTGGACAAGTTCAGGACCATACGATGAAATTTTTTATTATATCAGAAAGAATATTGATGATGTACAAAATGATCTGGCTCTAATGATATCAGGAGAATCAGTGCAGGTGAAAATTCAGGAATATGCTGCAGCAGCTATGAGACTTGAAACAAAAAGTGAGATATTTTCAGCTATGGTAGTATATGGATTTTTGAGCTATGAAGATGGTAAAGTAAGAATACCAAATAAAGAACTGATGAATAAATTTGATGATATGATTCAAAAGGAAGAATCTCTTGGATATGTTTATCGTTTAGCAAAAGAGTCAGAAAGAATGTTACAGGCAACTTTAGCAGAAGATACTCAGGTAATGGAAGAAATCTTAGAATACGCACATAATACAGAAACACCAATTCTATCATATAATAATGAAACGGAATTATCAGCAATTATAAATCTTGTTTATCTTTCAGCAAGGGACAAATATCGTGTAGAAAGAGAAGACAAAGCAGGCAAGGGATTTGTTGATTATATTTTTTATCCAGAGAATAAGAAGGATCCAGGAATTATATTAGAATTAAAAGTAGATCATAGTCCAAGAGAAGCATTAAAGCAGATTGTGGACAAAGATTATAAATTAAAATTTCAAGGAAAAATAGGTGAAATAAAAACAGATCATAAAATCTTAGGTGTTGGAATCAGTTATGATAAGAAGACAAAGAAACATAGTTGTGTGACACAGTGGTTATAAAGTCATTGAATGCAAATTATTTTTCACAAAATAAGAGCATTCAATGACTTTTCTTATTTTATTAAGATATGACACAACGAGTCCCTTATGATCTGGTATTATACGTTCATGAAAATGGAAAACTTCCAGTCGTAAACTTCGCAGCAGGTGGAGTCGCAACACCAGCCGATGCAGCCCTAATGATGCAGTTAGGAGCAGAAGGAGTCTTCGTAGGATCAGGAATCTTCAAATCCGGAAATCCAGCCAAACGAATCGCAGAACTATCCAAAGACCTTGGAGAAGCCATGGTAGGAATCAACGAACAGGAAATCGAATTATTAATGGCAGAAAGAGGAAAATAAGATGAAACAAGTCGGTGTTTTAGCATTGCAGGGCGCATTTATCGAACATGAAAAAATGCTTGAACAACTAGGCGTTTCCTGTATCGAATTACGAAATAAAGAAGATTTAGAAAAACCATATGATGGAATCATACTCCCCGGCGGAGAAAGCACCGTTCAGGGAAAACTCTTAAAAGAGCTTGGTATATTTGATACGATCAAGAAACAGATCGAAGAAGGAATGCCAGTTCTCGCAACTTGTGCAGGCCTCATTCTTCTGGCAAAAGAAATCAAAGACCAGGAAGAAACATACTTTGGAACGATACCAATGACGTTTATCAGAGCTCCTTATGTGGAGAGCGTTGAAGAAGGTGTAAAGGTGTTGGCAGAGGTTGATGGAAATATTGTCGGGGTAGAATATGGAAATCAGATTGGAATTGCATTTCATCCAGAGCTTGATGATGATTTGAGAGTACATAAAAAATTTATTAGTAAATTATAGATTTATAAAAAAAGAGATGTCAAAGGAAAAGGCATCTCTTTTTTTATAAATTTGGCTAGATGTTTTTTTGTGTATTTTGCAAAATGATATGGATAATATATTGATAAAATTGTTTAAAGTAACTAAAAAACAAGTTGAATTAAAACAGTAAACATGTTAAAGTAAAAGTAATTAAAAAAACAGTTAAAAAGGGGATGAGTAAGATGGAATATTTAACTAACACAGAAGAATTAATGATGAAATGTATCTGGAACTACGGAAAAGAGATGCCATTTTTGCGAATGGGAGAAGAATTAAAGGACAAATTCCATAAAGAATATAAACGCACAAGCATTCGAACCTATTTGTTCCGTTTAGAAGATAAAGGATATATTAAAGTAGAGAAAAGGGGAAGAAAAGCATATATCAATGCATTGATTGACGAAACAACATATAAGACAGAGAAAGCAGCAAGCATGCTGGATGAATGGTTTGACGGATCAGCAAAAGAGCTGTTCAGTGCATTGAATCAAAAGATTCCCAAAGAAGATCAAGAAAGTTTGAAGGATATGTTAGATGAGATGGATTTTAAATAATATAGTGATCAATGGATTTACATATATCGTTTTTGGAACAGCTTTAGGAACGATAGTATATTTGATATGGAAATTAGCTGGACAATGGTCAGAGAAGAGAGGATATGTAGATATCAGCTACTGGATCTGGAAAGTTGTATTATTATCTTTTTGGTGTCCGATATCATTTTTCGTGTTATTAAAGATAAGAAAAAATGGTCTGTATGGATTTGAATTCTGGAAGACAGCTTTTATTATGGATATAGCTTTTGTTTTATTTTGTATATGGATAATAGGAACCGTGATATACGCGATACGATATGGAGACCAGCATAGAAAGATACATAAAGCGATCAGACAATGTGAAGTTAAAGAACAATTTCCAATACTGCAAGAACAAATCAGTAAAATCAGTAAGAGAGTAAAACTTCACAGAAGTGTAAAACCAGTGATATTATATATGATCGAAGTTCCAATGGCATATGGACTTTTCCAGCCAAAAGTTCTGCTGCCGGCCAAAGAATATAGTCAACAGGAATTAGAAGTGATTCTGCTGCATGAGCTGGTACATCATAAACACCATGATCTGTTCTGGAAACAACTGTTTCAGATCACGAGATGTATTTACTGGTTTCATCCTGCAATGCAGGATATTCTAAGACAGCTGGATCAATGGGGAGAGACAGCATGTGATATGACGGTCAGCAGATATGTAAAGAGTGTAAAAGACTATTTCAATATTATTATAACAATAGCGGTAGAACGACCAGAATGTGGTGTTTATATGGCAGGACTTTGCGAAGGAACCAAGCTGCTTATGTTAAGAATGCAGAGAATGAATGCCTATATGAAGAAACGACCACTAAAGAAGGTTGTGTCTGCAGGATTAATAATAATGGTCTTTGGAGTCAGTGCAGTGACTGTGGCGGCATCATCTGTTGGGTATGCTAAGGGGTATAGTTACATTGCGGATAAGACACAAGATAATGAGATTGCTACAATAGAAGATGTTCCACAACAGGATTTTGAGGAAAAAACAGAAAAACTGTCAAAAAGTAAAACAACAATAATATTAGATGAAAAAATTCCACGAATGAATGGTGAAATAGCATTCAGTAATACGATAAAAGCAGGACAAAGACTAGAAAGTAAAAAAGCCTATATCAAAAGAGGAACAATCGTTGAGTTGTCGGTAACTTCAGGAATGGAAGAAGACGGAGATAGTAAAGATATTTCCACAGGAATTACAGATATGAAAGGGAATGCAAGATATATAAGCGATGATTGGGATTTATGGTATTCTTTCAAAATAGAAAAGTCAGGGTATTATAAAATATATGTAGAAAATTATGGGGAGAAAGTAGTTAATGTAGCAGGAACATGTAGTTTAAAAGAGGAGGAAGCAGCAAATGAAAAAAATAATTAGTATGATGATGGTAGTTATCTGTATATGTGGAACTCATTATAATGTAAGAGCAGAAGAAAATGAGTATATAGAGTCGGATATTGTTTTAGAAGATGGTTTTATTGAAGAAATTGAATCGAATACAGGGATTATTCCCAATAGTACGCAAGTATCTTTAGATTGGACTGTAAAAGCGAACGTATTAAAAAGAACAAGTGAATTTTATAAAAAACAAGGAAGTAGTATTTATACAAAAATAGATATTAGTCCGGCAAAAAAAGCAATAATGCCCAAATGAAAAATAAGCACAGAAAGGGTACGCTTATGAAAGAAAAACTAGGAAAGCAGATATTGGCAGTATTATTGACATTTACATTATGTTTGACATCAGTGGAATGGTCTGGAATTGCAGTGATGATTCACTCAGTTCATGCAAAACAGACAATAAATGAGACAAGCGAAACAAAGAAAATCATAGAGAAAACTACAAATTCTACCACATTTCAGATGACTGGAGGAAAGAAAAATACCATCTTTTATGGGCAGGATGTCCGTTTTGAAACAGACAATGGAACATTAGAAGACTACGATCCAACACTCGTAAAAGTAGAAGATTCAAAAAGCGAGAACGGAAACAGCTTAAAAGACTATGCCTATGAAAATGAAACAGGGGATAAGAAACACTATCTGCCAAAGAAACTGACAGACAAGACCCCGGTTTTGATGGAAAATGGAAAGTATGAGATCTCTTTCGCACCAATCTATGGAGAGGAAAAAGAGAATAAAGATAATACAGATACAGACAACACAACAGATTCAAAAGATCAGTCAGATAACCAGACATCCAAAGCTGTGGAACAGGCAGTCGCACAGGCAGATCAGGCAGTCCGTGCAGTGACAGAAGGAACATCCGGCGATCAGACAGCAGATACAGAAGCAACAGACAAAGACGATCAGGAAGATGTCCTCACATCGGTAAAGAAATTAACACGTACCGGACTGGAAGAAGAAACGGTGGAAGATGCACAGGGAAATACCGAGGAAAAACAGGTCAAAGTCTCTTATGAATCAGAGAAGAAAGACTGTACATTTTCCTATGAATCCCTCAATACAGGAGTCAAAGAAAGCATTGTTCTGACAAAAGCACCGGAAGGAAACGTTCTGAAGTTTCATTTTAAAGCAAAAGGACTGACACCAAAGAAAAATGCAATGGATGGCGGGATCA
>OLOG01000037.1_pt1 | contig 145752 bp, 127 predicted proteins | sample 1672351 | NCBI WGS metagenome assembly OLOG01 (sample SAMEA3136674, study PRJEB25190) | human gut metagenome | biome: human gut; feature: human-associated habitat; material: faeces | place: Austria | collected 2013 | reverse complement strand
GTTCTGAAAACCAAGCCCGGCCCCCGCCGGACAGGTCACACTACTCGCAGAGCAGCTTAGCGATCTGGACGGCGTTGGTTGCCGCGCCCTTACGGATTTGGTCGCCGCAGCACCAGAAGGTGATGCCACGCGCGGCCTCGGGGTTCGAGATGTCGCGGCGTACGCGACCGACCCAAATCAGGTCCTGGTCGGAGGTGTCCATCGGCATGGGGAAGCGGTCGTGCGCATCCTCGGCGCTCATGTCGTCAACTAGCTTGACACCCGGAGCGGCAGCCAGCGCGGCACGGGCCTCTTCCACCGTGATGTCGCGCTCGAACTCAAGCGTGATGCTCTCGGAGTGCGAGCGCAGCACGGGCACGCGCACACAGGTGCAGTTCACGCGCAGCTCGGGCAGATGCATGATCTTGCGGCCCTCGTTTTGCAACTTCATCTCCTCGGAGGTAAAGCCCTCCTCCTTGACGCCGCCAATCTGCGGAATCAGGTTGCTCGCGAGCTGGGCGGCAAACGCGCGCGGCTCGGGAATCTCCTCGCCACGGCCCAGGGCGGCCAGCTGAGCCTCGAGCTCGGCCATACCGGGGGCGCCAGCACCCGAAGCCGCCTGGTACGTCGAGACGATCATGCGCTTCACGCCAGCGAGCTGATGCAGCGGCCACGTGGGAACCAGGCCGATAATGGTCGCGCAGTTGGGGTTGGCGATAAGGCCGTGATGCCACTTGATGTCGTCGGCATTGATCTCGGGCACAACCAGCGGCACCTCGGGATCCATGCGGAAGGCATGGCTGTTGTCGACCACGACGGCGCCGCGCTTGACGGCCTCGGGCAGTAGCTCCTTCGCGATGTCGTCGCCGGCAGCTCCAAGCACAATGTCACAGCCCTCAAAGGCCTCGGGACAAGCCTCTTCGATCACGATCTGCTCGCCACGGAACTCGACGGTCTTGCCCGCAGAACGCGCGCTCGCCAGCAGCTTGAGCTTGCCAACCGGGAACTCCTGCTCGTTGAGGCACTCGAGCATCTGGGTGCCCACGGCTCCCGTCGCGCCCAAAATAGCAACCGTGTACTGTTTCATGCTTCCCCCTTTAAAGGTTGTGGCTTTTGCCCGCACGCCAAGCAGGCCGATTATTGTTGCCAGTGTATACAAGAACGGGGCGGGCACGAAACCCGCCCCGTCGAAACGAAACCGAAACGAAACGCCCCGCCATAGATTTTTGAGACAAGTCCAAAAATCTACTGGGATGGCAGCTACTTGTGGAGCGCGACCAGGGCGGGATCGACCGGCGCGGGAGCCTCCAGGTCGGAGACCTTCACAATGCCGTTCTCGTCGGAGAAGGCACGGTAAATGGTCTGAATCGCCAGGTCGAAGTCCTTCTCCTCGACACCGATAATGATATTGATCTCGTCGCAGCTCTGCGAAATCATACGCACGCTCACGCCGGCCTGACCAAGCATGCCAAACAGATGGCCCGAGATACCTGCACGGCCGCGCAGGTTACGGCCAACGGTAGCGATGAGCGCCAAGCCCTCGACAACCTCGATCTCGAGCGGCTCGACCTCCTGCTGAATGTCGCCCACGAGCGAGTACAGCGAGTCGTGCACGTCCTGCTCCTGCACCACGGCGCCAAAGCGGTCGACACCGGTGGGCATGTGCTCGACGGAAACGTCATAGCGCTCGAAGACCGAAAGCGCACGGCGCATAAAGCCGACACGGGGCTTGGTGCGGTCGCGGGCAACGTTGATGGCGACAAAGCCGCGCTTGCCGGTCACGCCGGTAATGATGGGCTCCGCCTCGCCCTCATCAGCCGTCTCGCTAATGATGGTGCCGGGGTCCTGCGGCGCATTGGTGTTCTTGATGACCAGCGGAATACCGGCCTCGCGCACGGGGAACACAGCCTCCTCGTGCAGGACGCTCGCGCCCATGTACGAAAGCTCGCGCAGTTCCTCGTAGGTAACGCGGGCGATGGGCTGAGCCTCGGGCACGATGCGCGGATCGGCAGAGTAGAAACCCGAGACGTCGGTCCAGTTCTCGTACAGATCGGCGCCCAGGCACTTGGCTAGGATCGAGCCGGAAATATCGCCGCCGCCACGGTCGAGCAGCTTGATCTGGCCCTCGCGCGTCGCGCCGTAGAAACCGGGCATAACAAAGCCGCCCTGTTGGCCGTACTCCTGCACCAGCTCGGAGGTGCGATTCATGCTGAGCGTACCGTCGTGATGGAACGCCACAACCGTCGCGGCGTCCAGGAACGGCAGGCCCAGGTACTCTGCCATCAGGCGAGCGGTGAAGTACTCGCCACGGCTCACGAGTTCCTCGGTAGAGTAACCGCCCGAGCGGGCGCGCTCGGCAAAGGCCGCGAACTCCTCGCGGATGGGATAGGTGAGCTCCAGCTCGTCAGCGATATCAAAATAGCGCTGGCCAATGTCCTCGAGCAACTCCTCGCACGACACGTGATACTTAACGTGCGCGTTAACCAGGTAGAGCAGGTCAGTCACCTTGGTGTCACCCTTAAAGCGGCGACCGCAGGCGGAAACCACCACAAAACGGCGGGCAGGGTCGGCATCGACGATGGCCTTGATCTTCTTGAAGTGTACGGCGTCGGCGACCGACGAGCCGCCAAACTTGGCAATCTTAATCATGGGCTGGAGGTTACCTTTCTAAAAAGCCTCTGCGAACCTATTTTGTGCGCTCTGATACCATGGTTTCACCGATTGGGACCAAGGCATCCGAGGAGCAGTGTTATATGGGAACTTATCATAGTACACGAGGACGCACTTTATCGTGCTCAAGTAAGGTGGCAATCCGCACCGGCATCGCTCCCGACGGGGGTTTGTTTGTCTCGGACGAGCTTGGCACCCAGCAGGTCGATATCAGCTCGCTTGCAGCTAAATCGTACTTTGAAATCGCTCAAGATGTGTTGGGAATGTTACTGAATGATTACACGGCCGAAGAAATTTCGGCGTGTGTCGACGAGGCATACCGCGGCACGTTTGCGAGCGAAGAGGTCACGCCGCTCGTCAAACTCGACGCCGCACCGGGTGCCGACACCCCGCAAACCTATGTGATGGAGCTCTTTGGCGGCCCCACGAGCGCTTTTAAGGACGTCGCTCTGCAGATGCTCCCCCGTCTGATGGCCCGCACTTCCGCCAAGGACGGCGGCGCCGAGCGCATCATGATCGTCACCGCCACATCGGGCGACACGGGCAAGGCAGCACTCGCCGGTTTTGCCGACGCTCCGGGCACGGGCATCACCGTCTTTTATCCCGAAGGCAAAGTCAGCCGCGTGCAGAATCTGCAGATGTCCACGCAGGAGGGCGATAACGTCGCCGTCTGCGGCATCCGCGGCAACTTCGACGATGCCCAGAGTGCCGTCAAGCGCATCTTTGCCGATAAGGAGCTTGCCGAGCGTCTTGAGGCCGCCGGCACGGTGCTTTCGAGTGCCAACTCCATCAACGTCGGCCGCCTGGTGCCACAGGTCGTCTACTACTTTGCCGCTTATGCGCAGCTGCTGCGCGCCGGCGCCATCGAGGCCGGCGACGCCGTGGAGCTCTGCGTACCGACCGGCAACTTTGGCGACATCCTGGCCGGCTACTATGCTAAGCGCATGGGTCTGCCCGTCGCCAAGCTCGTCGTGGCGAGCGACAAGAACAATGTGCTTGCCGACTTCCTGACCACCGGCGTTTACGACCGTAACCGACCGTTCTTCACGACCATCTCGCCGTCGATGGACATCCTCATCAGCTCCAACCTCGAGCGCATGCTCTACTTCCTGTCCGATGGCGACTGCGAACTCGTTGCCGACCTTATGGAGCAGCTTGCCCAGACCGGCCGCTACGAGGTGCCCGCCGAGCTGCTGGCAAAGATTCAGAGCGTCTTTGGCTGCGGTTGGGCCAGCGAGGACGAGGTCCGCGCCGCCATCAAGAGCTGCTGGGACGCGAACGACTACGTGATCGACCCGCACACCGCTTGCGGCTATCACGTCTTCGAAAAGGTCGCCCCCGCCGAGGGCGCCAAGGCCCGCGTGCTGCTTTCGACCGCCAGCCCTTACAAGTTCCCGCGTGCCTGCTGCGACGCCCTGGGCCTCGACGTTCCCGAGGACGACTTTGAGGCCATGCGAGTGCTCGAGCAGGCAACCAACACGGTTGCCCCGGTCCAACTCGCCGAGCTCGAGTCCAAGCCCGTCCGCTTCGAAGACGTCTGCAACGTCGATGAGATGGCAAGCTACGTCGAGTCTGCAGCAAAACGAATGAGCACCAACTAGACCCCTTATTAAGCGCCGGCGAAAGCCGGCGCACCTTCTTTTTATTTAGCTTTCGGGATGATGACGAGCATGCGAGCGGGTCTGCCTGTTTAGTTCGTCGCGAGTTCCGCACAAGCCGGAAAGCACTTAATGTGCTTTCCGAGCGAGCCAGGACTGCCCGAGCAGCGAACTAAACAGGCAGACCGCCCAGGAGGACCCACATGATCAAAATCACCGTCCCAGCAACCAGCGCCAACCTAGGCATCGGATACGATACCCTCGGCATGGCCGTCAGCCTCTACTCGCACTTCACCTTCGAGCGCACCGACAGGCTCACCATCACGGGCTGCCCCGAGGAGTTCCAAAACGAGGACAACCTGGTCTACGTCAGCTTTGTCGATGCACTGGCCGCATGGGGCGAGCCGGCTTTTCCCGTTGCCATCGACATTCAGACTGACGTTCCCGTCGCCCGCGGCCTAGGCTCCAGCTCCACCTGCGTCGTCGCCGGCATTATGGCCGCCGCCGCACTGACAGGCCACACCGTCGACCGCGCCGAGCTCGTCCGCATTGCCACCGAGGTCGAGGGCCATCCCGATAACGTCGCCCCCGCCATCCTGGGCGGCGCCGTCTGCTCCTTTACGCCGACCGACTCGCTCCCCCAGTGCCTGCGCTACGAGGCGAGCGATCGCCTGCGTTTTATTACCGTGATTCCGCCCTACGAGGTACACACGAGCGAGGCGCGCAAGGTCGTGCCGCAGGAGATTCCGCTCTCCACCGCCGTGTGGCAGATGGGCCGCATCGCCGGTATGACGCGCGGCTTGGAGACTGGTGACCTCGACCTGATTGCCGCCGCCAATGACGACCGCATCCAGGAACCCTATCGTCGCCGTCTGATTCCCGACTACAACGCCGTGCGCGACACCTGCCTTAACGGCGGCGCCAAGACCATCTGGATCAGCGGTTCGGGCTCGACCCTTATGGCGGTGACCGACGACACCATCGTGGCAAAATTCCTGCAGGTCAAGCTGCGCGAACAGTTCCCCAAGTGCGACACGCATATCCTCACGTGCGACACGGAAGGCGCCCAGATCGAATACCTGTAGACATCCTCCTCATATACCTGTCCGGGACGGTCGGGATGTTCCCTCAAAATCGTCCTCGCGCATGAAGGCCCCTTGCCCTGCTCCTACGGAGCGACGGACAAGGGGCCTTCGCGCTGCGGAATGATTTTGAGGGAACATCCCGACCGTCCCTGCGCCTACCTTGCTGAGGATGTCTACAGGGACCCACGCTTTGAAGGGGCGCCGGGCTGAAATATATGGCCCTTTATTGATAGGGGCTCTTGCTAGGCTGGAGCCCTTACTAGAGGCAGGCCTCGGCGATGCGGCGCTTGAGTTCGTCGATGCCCACGCCGGTCTGGGAGCTTGTGATGATTACGTTCTCGGCCGGGACGTTGAGCTGCTTTTTGATAGCGGCCGCCTGGCGGGCCTGTTGGGTACGGCTGAGTTTGTCGGCCTTGGTGAGGCAGACGATAAAGTTGAACTCGTTGCCCTGCAGGTAGTCGATCATGTCATGGTCGAGCTTACTGGGGTCGTGACGAATATCCACCAGCGATACGACCAGGTTAAAGCTGCGCTCAGAGTCAAAGAAGTCGCCGATAAGCTCAGCCCAGCGGTCGCGCTCGGCCTTGGAACGACGGGCGAAACCGTAGCCCGGCAGGTCCACAAAGTGCACGTCGTCGGCCTCGAAGAAATTGATGTTGCTCGTCTTGCCCGGCGTGCTTGAAACCTTGACCAGGTTCTTGCGGCCAAATAGCTTGTTCATGATGGAGGACTTGCCCACGTTGGAGCGGCCGACGAAGCTCACCTCAGGGCAGGTGGACTCGGGAATCTGCGAAACCTTGCCGTAGCTGGCGACGAACTTGGCAAGCTGGTAGTTAATTGAATCGGCCATGGACACTCCTTGGTCGTAGGTTTTTACAAAACGGGCGTGCTATTGCGCGGCGGCGATACTACGAACGATGTCAAGCGTGATGACGCTCGCGGTGCGAGCGTACTCATCCAGATCGAACTCGCGCTCGCAAAACGCGTCATATGCCTCGTCACAATTATCGCTGATAGCGCGCAGCACTAGGCAATCGACACCATTCTTGGCCGCGATGTGCGCAATTGCCGCACCCTCCATCTCGACGCAATCGGCATGCGTGGCCTCAATCGCAGCGTTACGCATGGCGTCACCCGTAACAAAGCGGTCACCCGTGGCGATAGTGCCACACAGGAACTGCTTGGGGTCCTTCTCCGCAGAATTCTCATCCGCCGAGGTATCCACAAATCCATGCTCGGCAAGCACGGCGGCGGCAACATCAACCAACGCCGGCGTCGAGGCAAACTCCTCGAGCCCCGGCGCGGACTCGGCGATGAGTGCCGTATCGGTATCCAGATAGCGCAGGCACTTGCCTATAACCACGTCGTTAATATGGAGTTTAGGGTTTAGGCCGCCCGCAATACCCGAAAACACAACGGCCTGCGGGGCGTATTTGCTGATGAGATGCTGCGTTGCGGCAGCGGCGTTCACGGTCCCCATGCCTGCCGTCGTGGCGACTACCGTCAGACCCGAAAGCCCACCGTTCACAACGGTCAAGCCCGCCTCCTGCGACTCATGCGCGCCGCTCAGCTCTTCCTTAATCTGCGCAACCTCTTTTTCGAGTGCGCCTATGATCGCGATGGTTGCCATGCCATCCCCCAAATCCGTGCAAATTGCTTATCCACGGTATGGTACCAGCATTTTGGCTCAGCCGCGTCAGCACCAAGCCGTTAAGTCAGTACAGCTCGGGTATCATAAAGGGGCAAAAATAGCTTGTTAGCCGATGGCCGACCTGAGCTCCGCACGGCGCTTTTTCATGCCGGTCATAACGGCATTGCGCAGCTCGGGCATGCGCGCGGTATCCATCTGGGGCACGCCCTCGAGCTTATAGGGAATGCCCAGTTGCTCGTACTTGACGACACCCATCGTGTGATACGGCAGCATTTCCAGGCCCACCACGTTGTGCCATGGAGCGATGAGGCGACCGAGCTTCTCGCACTCCTCCACCGTGTCGGTAATGCCCGGCACAACCACGTGGCGGATAACGACCTTGATCTTGCGACGGGCAAGCTCATCGCCAAACGCCAGGATACGTGCAGGATCGCAGCCGGTCAGCTTTTTATGCTCAGCCGGATCGGCATGTTTGATGTCGAGCAGCACCATGTCGGTCTCGTTGAGCACGGCATCAAACTTCTCGGGATGGCCGGGATCAAACGCATACCCGCAGCTGTCAAGGCAGGTATGCACGCGGCCATCGGGGTTGTTGTGCATTGCACGGAACAGGTCGGCCAAAAACTCGGGCTGCAGGAGCGGCTCGCCGCCGGACACCGTAATTCCACCGCTGCGATAGAACTCGTGGTTACTCTGGAACTCATCCATCAGGTGTTCGACGGTCACCATGGTGCCGCCGTTGACCGACCAGGTATCGGGATTGTGGCAATACGCGCAGCGCATGGGACAGCCCTGAACAAACACCACAAAGCGGATGCCGGGTCCGTCGACCGTTCCCATCGTCTCGATCGAATGCACGCGGCCAAGGGCAAACGCAGAGTCCTCGGGACGAGCGTCCACACCCTCAAGCGTCATTTCTGCCATTCGCGCTACCTTGCCTCTCCTTGGATGCAACCAATTAAAATGCCAGAGCCATTCTAGCCCATGCGTTTGCGTTTAAACGTCTCAGACTAGAACGGCACGTTTTAATCTATCCCCCATCACCATGGCTGGGGTCTACGTCGAGATGTCAGGCTGAAGAACGCTCGCCTGCGGCCTTTACGCCTTAAGCGTGAGCACCGCACCGAAGGCGGTCGGGCCGCAATGGCTCGAGATGACGCCGCCGACTTGAGTCCAGGTAACGTCCTTAAAGCCCAGGTCATGCGCATAGACTTCCATGTCATCGCGCAGCTCCTGGGAAAGGCCCACCGAATACGCCAGGCCAATGTGCGAGTAGTCAATCTCGCCCTTCGCAACCATGTGGTCAATGAAGGCGCGGGCGCACTTGAGCATAGAACCGCGGAACTTCTTGGTCGCCACGAACTTACCGCCCGTCACCTCAATGCAGGGCTTAATCTTGAGCAGATGGGCGCCCAGGAACGCGACGTTGGACAAGCGACCGCCCGCCTTAAGGAAGGCAAGGTCCGTAGGAACAAAGCCCAGCAGCACGCGGTCCATGACGGAGTTCGCGAAGGCGAAGATCTCGTCGACGGTGGCATTGGGGTGAGTCTCGATGTATTTGGCGGTCTCGACGACAACGAGCGACTGCCCCACCGAGACAAAGCGCGTGTCCATGGAGTAGACGTAGTCGCGACCCTTGGCGGCGATCTTCGATGATTGATGCGAGCAGGTCGTGGCCTCGGAGTACGCAAGATGCAGAATGGTCGCATCGGGCTGCTCGGCATGGATACGGTCATATACGTGCGCAAAATCTGCCGGCGCACAGCCGCTGGTCTTGGGCATCACACCAAACTCGTTGCAGCGCGAGTAAATCTCAAGCGGATCGATCGAGCCGTCCTCGACGGTCTCGTCACCAATCGTGACATGCATGGGCACGCGCACGATGCCGTAGCGCTCGCAGAGCTCCGGCGTCACATCCGAACCAGATTCAACCACGATTACGTATTTGCCCATTCTTATCACGACCCATCTCAACATTGGCTTTTCAATACATGGCACGCGACGCCGCACTGTTGCACAACAGCGTCCAAGCGCCAAAGAGACGCCGCCCCTTGCACACAACAAAGGACAGCGTCTCCCTGGAAAACTCCGTGCATCCTGAGATTCTACACGGTTTATTAAGGAGTGTTACTTATTCCGCAAACGGTCGCTATACGCGATAAACGGTAGCTGGCCGCGGTAACTGCGACACATTCCGCCCAGCAAGTCCAATCGTACTCCATGCACGGTTAATGCACGAGGCGGTAGAAATTCATCGATACCGCACCCTCGGCGTGCAGCTCCATCGCCGGAACCGCCGGCGAATAGGTCCGGCTCGTAAGTGCTGCCTCGCCGCCATTTGCAAAAATCTCGACCATCGTAGTGTCCGAAAGCACGCGCAGGTCGCGAAGCTCGCTGAGCTCGATCGACCTCTGGTCGCGCCCATAGCCTTCGTCACCCATGTCGAGGGTAAGCATCCCGTCTGCATAGCGCACAAAGACACCCTTGCGGATTTCGAGCTCGATCACCTGGGCGCCCTCACAGGAAACCACAAGATCAAACAGGCGGCCCGGCTCCTCAACGGTTTCACCGCCTGTCGCGCAAACGCAGTCGCCGCGCATCCTCTCAATCTCGTGCACCGGCTGCTGACAGAGCTTACCATCGCGCATGCTCAGTTCTCTCGGCACCGTCAACGCGCACTGCCACCCGCGTGCCACCGTCGGGCTTTTTGCCGTCGCATCGGGGCAACCCGACCACCCGATCATCAAACGCCGACCCGCAGCATCCTCAAAAGACTGCGGTGCGTAGAAATCAAAGCCGGCATCGACCATCGGGGGCATGCCCTGCCCGGCGATCTTAAAACTCGGCGCCTCCCAATCGGCCTCGATGGGAAACCACACGCACTGGTGCGGATTGCGGTAACGCCATCCATCGGCGGACACACCCTGCGGACAGCAAACGAGAATAAGCTCACCATCGAGCTCAAACAGATCGGGGCACTCCCACATAAAGCCAAACTTCTCGCCCAACTCAATGCGCGTCGCATAGCTCCAGTCCTCTAGATCGCTCGAGGTATAGACAAGCACGCAGCCGCGGTCGTCTTTCGTACGAGCGCCCAGAACCATGTAGTAGATACCATCGTGTTCAAGGATTTTGGGATCACGCACGTGCGTACCGATATCGTCGGGGTAATCGACCGGCCCAACAGTTATGCGCTTCTCGCCCAATTCGTCGGGGTTCTCGGCAACCACATGAATCTGGTTTTGCTCACGGCCCGTCAACACGTAGTCGTAATCATCGCGGTCAAAATGCTTGACGTTGCCGGTATAGAAGTAGTGAATCTTGCCGTCGTGTACAAAGGCAGAACCAGAATACGCTCCGCTCGAATCCAAATCGGAATCGGGGAACAGCACAGGGCCGCGATTCTCGTACGTCACAAAATCCTTTGTTGTCAGATGATTCCAAAGCACTGGACCGCCATGCGCAGCATCGAATGGATCGTATTGGTGATAGATGTGATACGTATCACCGATCTGCACCAAACCGTTGGGGTCGTTGAGCCAGCCAAGCTCAGGCTCCACATGGAACAGGAGCCTATCGGGGTCGGACGCGATGCGACCCGCCGTCTCATCCTGTCCGGCACGCCACTGCTCATAGTCCGCGCGTGTCACCTTATTTTTTTGATTAAACATCGCCGTTGACTTTCTCGTCTATGGGGAAGGACGCTCGACTCACACGAGCCGAACGCCCTTCCCCAAATGGACTTATCCTCAGATTACGCTGAACGGCTCAACTAGAAGCTGACATCGAAGCCAGCACCAGCGCCCTCTTCATCAGTGGTCGGCACGCCCTTTGCCTTGTTGTAGGCAAAGATCAAGACGATCGGCACGATAAAGGCGATGAGATTGCCAGCCACATACCACACGAGCGTCTCGGGCGTGACGATGAGCAGGCCAAGCACGCCGGTCAGACCCTGACCGATGGCGCGCACCTCAAAGAGCTTCACGAAGGCACCGCCGCAGCCTGCACCGATGCAAGCGCAGATGAACGGGATGATCGAGTAGCGCATGTTTGCAGCAAAGATTGCGGGCTCGGAGATACCGACCAGCGTCGGGATAAAGGACGACATGCAGATGTTGCGCTCTTTGGAATGCTTCTTGTGAATGAGGTACATGCCGATGGCGCCGCCGCCCTGGGCGATGATGGAAACCGACCAGATGGCCTGGATGTAGTTGAAGCCAGTCGTGGCGACGAGGTTTGCCTCGATACCCTGGATGAACTGATGCGTACCGGTAACGACGAGCGGCTGCAGGAATGCGGCAAAGACAAAGGCACCGAAGACGCCCATCCTGTTGTACAGGATATCGATTACACCGGCGAGGACGTCGCCGATCAGGTTGCCGAGCGGGCCGAACACGGTGAACAGGGCGACGTTAGCAAGAATCAGGGTAACGGTCGGGACAAAGACGAACGAAACGACCTCGGGGATGTACTTCTGGGCAATCTTTTCGACCTTGGCCATAAACCAGGCAGTCAGGATTGCAGGGAACACGCCGCCCTGGAAAGCAACCATGGGAATGGAGAGCGGACCAAAGTTCCAGTACTCAGCACCCGTCGGATCCATAACGAACGTGTTGCGGTTCATAAGGCTCGGGTGAACCATGACGATACCGACGAGGATGCCCAGAATCGGGTTACCGCCAAAACGCTTCACCGCGCTGTACATAACCAGGACAGGCAGGTAGTCAAACGTGGTGGCGATAATGGCAAAGAAGCTTGCGAGGTTCTTGAGGAACTCGCTGTGGTCGGCAAGGCTGCCCTCCATGCCAAAGAGGCCGTTGGCAACGATCAGCGACTTAAGGCCGATGATGATAGCAGCGCCGACGAAAGCGGGAATGATGGGGATAAAGATATCCGAGAATACCTTGAGGACCGAGAAGAACTTGCCCTTCTTGTCCGCCTCGGCGCCCTTGACCTCGGAAGCGCTGATCTCCTTAACGCCCGTCAGAGCCATAAACTCATCGTAGACCTTGTTGACGGTACCGGTACCGAAGATGATCATGAGCTGGCCGCTGTTGTACAGCACGCCCTTGACGCCATCGATGTTCTCGAGCTCGGCCTTGTTGTACTTGCTCGTATCCTTGAGCACCAGACGCAGACGCGTAACGCAATGCGTGGCGCCCTCGATGTTCTCCAGACCGCCGACGTTATCGACGACTTGCTGAGACACTACTTTGTAGTCCATGTTCCTCTCCATTCCCTTACGAAATCATAAAACGTTTTGATGCCATTACAGAGACGCGATCGTTGCATTTGCGCACTTGAGCGTACCGTCGGTGACCGTCAGTGCCACACCCTGGCCCTGCTTATTGCAGAAGCGAGCGTTGAGCGCAACATCATCGACAAAGATGGTCGCGATATCGTCGTCAACGACCAGGCGCACATGATGAGTGCCCTCGCCCTTAAAGAACAACGGACGCTCGAGGCCCATGTTGTTGACCTGGAACCACGGATACTGGGGGGCCGCCGTAAACTCGAGCTTGCCCTCACGCAGGTTGGCGCGGAACTCATAGGCAAGACCGGACTCGGCGTCCTCGGCAAGCTTCACCGAGAAGCCGGCAGCGTCTCCGGCGAGCTCGATGTCGGCATCGAGCATATAGGTGGAACCGGCATCCGCGGCGAGCACCTGCTCGACCTTGCCCGACTCGCAGGAAAGCTCAAAGGCCTCGACTGCCTTAGCCTCGCCAAAGGCGCCAAGCATGCTGTCAGGGAGCTTGGTGCCGAGCGTTCCGTCGGCACGCTGAACGATCTCGAGAGGCATAAAGGTGCCACCCCACAGGTAAGAGCTGGGATCGCCACCCTCGTCACGCGTAGGAACCCAACCAAAGAGAACGCGGCGCTCGCCATCAAATGCGGTACGCGCGGCATAGTACGCGCGGCCATCGAATGAATCGTCAGCAGGAGTGATCCAAGGACCGTTGATGGAGCGAGACATGCGGTAACGGGTCTTGTTGCCGTCGCTGTACTCGGAAAAGACGAGGTACCACCAGTCGCCCATCTTAAAGAGATCAGGCATCTCAAACATGGTGTACAGGCCCGGGTTCCACCAGTCGCCCTGGAACTCCCAGTTGGTCAGATCCTTGGAGGTGAACTTGACCAGGCGGCCGGTCATCAGACGCTTGTCCTCGCCCACACGCGTGCCGAGGATGAGCATGTACTCTTCGTTCTCCTCATCCCAAAGCACAAAGGGATCGCGCCAGTTGCGGTCATCGTAACCCTCCTGGGGCGGAAGCAGCGTCTCGGCGATGTTCTTCTCCCACTTGACGGCGTCGTCGCTCGTTGCGTGAAGAAGAACCTGCTTCATCAAACGTGCGCGGACCTTATCGCGATTGCAACCAGTGTAGAGCGCATGGTACTTGTCGCCCACCTTAAACACCGTGCCGGCATAAATGTACTGGTCGACTTCCTCGTCGCCGCCGCGCTCAAGGCTCTCGCCAAAGTCCTTGTAGTTGACGAAATCCTTGGTCGTAGCGAGTGCCCAGCCAAACGGCTCTCCGAAAGGTTCGGGGTTACGCGTATCACGCTGATGATAGAGATAGAACGTGCCGTCCTCGCCGTACGGCATGATGTCGCCTACCCAAATTCCCTCAGGCTGGTAATACACCTTGTGCATCCGAGACTTCCTTTCCACGACATACTAACTCGGTACAATGGCAAGATATGTCAACCGTTTTCATATGTCAAACGTTTTCACACCAATACGTCTTTTCGCAGTTCCAGTCGTCGGCAAACGGTTGACATATGCCGGTGAACGGTCATCAGAGGCGTTTGAGGAATTCTTTTGGCACGGGGCGAATTACGCGGTTTTGCCCTCGATAAGCTCAACGGGAAGCTTGATATTCGACTCGGGCTTTTCACCGTTAATAAGAGCAATGATGGATTGCGCCGCGAGCTCTCCGATGCGATCGATATCTTGACGTACGGTTGTTAAGTCAGGCATAAACGTCATAGTGCGGCGGGCACCATCCGCGCCCACGACCTTAATGTCGTCTGGAGCGCTCAAGCCGCGCTGCTTCATCACGTTGAGACAGATGGCCGCCATCGTATCGTCTCCCGCAAAGATGCCGTCAATATCGGGGTTCTCATCGAGGATCTTCGCAACGACCGCGCCCTTTTCGTCGTCGGGCTTAACGAACTCAACCTCACGGACAAGCGCGGACAAACCGGCCTGCTCAACAACATCGAGGTAGGCATCGGTACGCTTATTGGCAGGCATGCGCATGCGGCTATTGCTGCGCAGGCACAGGATACGCCTGCAGCCGTCATCAATCAGACGGCGCGTGGCGAGCTCGCCGATGCCATAGCTGTCACTTGCAATCTGGACAGAGCCCTCGCCAAGATCGCAGTCGATGCCAACCAGGCTCAAGCCCATCTCGGCATATGCCTCGGCACCGATATTGAGGGAGTTGACGATGACGCCGTCGACCATATTGCGGCGGAGCATGTCGATATAGGAACGCTCAAGATCAGGTCGATTGGCGCTGTTGCACAGCAACATCTTAAAGCCGTTTTCCGCCAACGTGCGCTCGACCGCCTGCACAACCTGAGCATGGAACGGACTGCTCACAAAGGGAACGATCATGCCGATAAGGTTCAGACGGCCGTTGAGCATGGCACGGGCGATATCGTTGGGCGTATAGTTGATGCGCTCCATCGCGGCGTGGACCTTATCGCGGGTCTCTTGGCTAATATAACCGCGGTTATTAAGCACGCGAGATACCGTAGTAGGCGAAACCCCCGCCACCGCTGCAACTTCCTTGATGCCAGGCTTAGCAGAATCCTTAGAACGAGTGCCCTCGCGAGCCATAGCACCCTCCCCTATCAACATGTCATACGTTTACATACGAACAAAGCATACCCCAACAACAGCGGGAAGACGGTAACAGTACAAGTAAGTAAACGACTCATCCAAATAATTAGGAGAGTTCCGCCTAAAGGGTGACTCCGAAGAACCCCGCTTGGCCGTTTTTGGGTTATTTTCCAAAACATCCCGCAGGACGCAAAGAGGCCCCGCCGCGCAACGCGCGCAGCGGAGCCTCTTTGCATGTCCGAGGACGTTTTGGAAAATAACCCAAAACCGGCCCCAGTAATCCTACAGGAGTTAAATCCCTTTAGAACTTGTTGTGGAAGGTACGCGCAATGACCTCGTCCTGCTGCTCCTTGGTGAGCGTGTGGAAGTTCACGGCATAGCCGGAAACGCGGATGGTCAGCTGCGGGTACTTCTCGGGGTGAGCCTGAGCGTCGAGCAGCGTCTCACGGTTGAAGACGTTGATGTTCAGGTGGTGGCCACCCTTCTCGGCGTAAGCGTCGAGCATGTGGACCAGGTTATCGGCCTGGGTCTCGGAAACTTCAGAAACCTTCATAATATGTCTCCTTCGATTAATAGGCGCCGGCCGAAACCGGCGCGCTAATCAGTAATCGTTATTGTTAGTATAGCACTAACAATAGTTACTCGCCCAGCTGATCAAGGTCGATATCGCCAAAGAACACCTGGTCCTCCTTGCCGAGCGCACTCGGGATGATGGAGAAGGTGTTGGAGATGCCGTCCTGGGCATCGCGGAACGGGAGCTTGGAAACCGAAGACAGCGAAGCGATGGCGCCGTGGCTATCGCGCTTGTGCATGGGGTTAGCACCCGGGGCGAACGGCTGGCCAGCCTTGCGGCCGTCGGGCGTGGAGCCGGTCTTCTTACCGTACACGACGTTGGAAGTAATGGTCAGAACCGAGGTCGTGGGCACGGAGTTGCGGTAGGTGTCGTTCATGCGGATGTACTCCATGAACTGGTGCACAACGTCGTGAGCGATCTGGTCGACGCGGTCGTCGTCGTTACCGTACTTGGGGAACTCGCCCTCGGTCTCGAAGTCGACGATGATGCCGTTCTCGTCACGGACGGGGTGGACCTTGGCGTACTTGATGGCGGACAGGGAGTCAGCCACGACGGAAAGGCCAGCGATGCCCGTAGCGAACCAGCGGTGCACGTGCTTGTCGTGCAGAGCCATCTGAATGCGCTCGTAGCAGTACTTATCGTGCATGTAGTGGATGATGTTCAGCGAGTTGACGTACACGCCAGCAAGCCACTTCATCATGTCGTTGTACTTGGCCACAACGTCGTCGTAATCGAGCGTGTCGCCCTCGACGGCGCGGTACTTGGGGCCGACCTGCTTCTTGGAGACCTCGTCAACACCGCCGTTAAGTGCGTAGAGCAGGCACTTGGCCAGGTTGGCGCGGGCACCGAAGAACTGCATCTCCTTGCCAATGCGCATGGAGGACACGCAGCAGGCGATGCCGTAGTCGTCGCCGTGGTAAACGCGCATGAGGTCGTCGTTCTCGTACTGGATCGAGGAGCTGGCGACAGAAGTCTTGGCGCAGAACTTCTTGAAGTTCTCGGGCAGACGGGTCGACCACAGAACGGTCATGTTGGGCTCGGGGCTGGTGCCCATGTTCTCGAGCGTGTGCAGGTAGCGGTAGCTCATCTTGGTAACGAGCGTACGGCCGTCAACACCCATGCCGCCGATGGACTCGGTGACCCACTGCGGGTCGCCGGTGAACAGGGCCTGGTACTCGGGGGTACGGGCAAACTTGACCATGCGGAGCTTCATGATGAAGTGATCCACGAACTCCTGGATCTGCTCCTCGGTGAAGGTACCGTTGGCAAGGTCTCGCTCAGCATAGATGTCGATGAACGTAGAGGTACGGCCGATGGACATAGCGGCGCCGTTCTGCTCCTTGACGGCAGCAAGGTAGGCGAAGTACATCCACTGGATGGCCTCCTGCGTGTTGGTAGCAGGGTTGGAAATATCGAAACCATAGGTCTCGGCCATCATCTTGAGCTCGCCGAGGGCGCGGATCTGCTCCTGCAGCTCCTCGCGATCGCGGATGTTGTCGGCGGTCATGACCGTCGGAGTGGAAGCCTTCTGGGCCTCCTTGTCCTTGATCAGGTAGTCGACGCCGTACAGGGCAACACGACGGTAGTCGCCGATGATGCGGCCGCGGCCATAGCCATCGGGCAGACCGGTGATGATGTGAGCCGAGCGGCAAGCACGCATCTCGGGGGTGTAGACATCGAAGACGCCAGCGTTGTGGGTCTTGCGCTCGAAGGTGTAGCGCTCGACAACGTTCTCGTCGACCTTGTAGCCGTGCTGGCTGGCAGCCTGGCAAGCGATGCGGATACCACCGTTGACGTGCAGCGCGCGCTTGAGCGGCTTGTCGGTCTGGAGGCCAACAATGGTCTCCTTGTCGCGATGGGCATTATCGATGTAGCCAGCGGGGTGGCTCACGATACCCGTGACGGTCTTGGTGTCCATATCGAGGACACCACCCTGCTCGCGCTCCTTAAGCAGCAGGTCGAGAACCTCGCCCCACAGCTCCTTGGTACGCTCGGTCGGACCTACGAGGAACGACTCATCGCCCTCGTAGGGGGTGTAGTTCTTCTGGATGAAGTCTCGGACGTCAACCTCTCCCGTCCAGATACCTTCCTTGAAGCCTTCCCATGCCTCCTGCATTGTGTAACCACGCTCCTAGTTACGTGTAATGCGGCGCTCTCTCACACCGCTGCTTATTGAATTCTTGAATTTTCGGCTTGCACTACCGGCTTCTTCCGTTCTTCACCACACGTTGGTGCAGGAAAAACGTTTGTCCACCTTGGAACTACAACCCAAAACCCAAGATTTCACCCGTTTGAGAAGGATAACATAGCCACCCTCTCCATCTGGGCTGTTATATGTTTCTTTTTTTATACCATTAGGGCGTTTTTTACAAACCCGCAGGAAATGCGAGCGCGAACAACTACCGTTCACCGATTTGTTTGGTATTTTTCCTTGCCTTTATGCGTCCATCACTCTAGCTGTTATGCCAGCTTTAGCAGGGTAAAGTGCCTCTGAGTAGGCTTTAGGACATGCCTAACGATCTGCCCCTAACTTTGCTGGCACCGACGGTGTACGGAGGTCGCCTAAAGGTAGTTTTCTAGACATGTCCCAAAATCTACCGCATAGGGCACGCGTGCAAGGGTATCATCTTTCACCGAAAATAGTTTCTAGTGTTAGGGGTTTTCGGTGGAAGATACCGATTTCCGTGAACTTGGGCGTCAGCTCCTTACCGAGTTCGGCAGCATGCATCAGCGCATTTCGCGTTTTGCGGACAAAGCCCTCGGCGGCGAGATGGCCGTCATGCGCGCCCTCATACTCGCCGGCGGTTCGCTCACGCCGAGCGAACTCGCTGATCGCGCCTGGGTCTCGAGCGCCCGCATCGCCAATATTCTGCGCGCCCTCGAGGCCAAGGGCTGGGTCGAGCGCGAGCACTCAAAGACTGACCGTCGTCGCGTACACGTCATAGTGACCGACAAGGGATTCCAGGATCTCGAAATCAAACGTCGGGAATTCGAGGCCCGCACCGCGGCTTTCCTCGAGCAGCTCGGCGAAACAGATACCCAAGAGATGGTGCGCCTTCTTAGGCGTGCCAACGAAATTATCGACCGCAATCAAGAAAGGAGAGATGCCGAGTGAGGATTCTCAAGCTCTTTAAAAAGCATATCCTGGCACTGTTCGCAGCTATCGTGCTTATCGTAATCAGCTGCAACGCCGATCTGGCGCTGCCTACCTATATGAGCGACATCGTCGACGTGGGCGTGCAGCAAGGTGGCATCGCCTCGCCCGTGCCCGACACCATCCGCACCGAATCGCTCGACGACCTCGAACTCTTTATGAGCGCCAAGGACGCCAAGGCTGTGGAGGCCGTGTTTAGCAAGGCAGACAATAACGGCATTCGAACGTACAAGGGCACCGAGGAGGAGCGCACCGACGGCGGCAAGATTGGCGACATCATGAGCCTGCCCGAGACCGTCGTGCTCGCCTTCAACCAGGGCATCGACGCCGACTCCATGGGCGACATGACCGGCACGTCCAGCGAGAAAGACAGCAACGCTGCCCAGGCCATGCCCACCCCCGAGCAGATGGCGGCGATGACGCCCGAGCAGCTCGCCGAGATGCAGCAGAAGGCCGCAGCGGCGCAGAACATGCAAAAGCAGATTGATGCCGACGGCGGCAAGATTACCATGAAGAGCCTGCGTCTAGGCGTTGAAGGCGGCCTAATCGACCAGGGCAAGCTCGTCGAGGGCGCTAACGATATGGCAGACAAAATGGGCTCCATGTCGGGTTCCATCGTGACCCAACGCGCTGTGAGCTATGTGCAGGACGAGTACAAGGCGCAGGGCATCGACCCCGCCGACGTGCAGAACGCCTACCTGGGCCGCATGGCGACCACGATGTTTGGCCTGTGCCTGATCTCGCTGGTCGCCACCATCCTTACCGGCGCCGTGGCGTCGCGCACCGCCTGCTCCATCGCCCGCGACCTGCGCCGCGAGACCTTCAACAAGGTTATGCACTTCTCGCCGGCCGAGGTGGGCAAGTTTAGCCAAGCCTCGCTCATCACCCGCTGCACCAACGACATTCAGCAGATTCAGATGGCCGCAACCCTGTTTATCCGCATGTGCCTACTGGCGCCCGTCATGGGCATCGTCGCCGTCATGCGCGTCCTGGCCAACCACACCGGCCTGGAGTGGACCATCGCCGTGGCCATCATCGCCGTCTCGGCCGTTGTCGGCGTGCTTATGGGCCTCACCATGCCCAAGTTCAAGAAGATGCAGAGCTTTGTGGACCGCGTGAACCTTACCGCCCGCGAGCTGCTCGACGGTCTTATGCCCATCCGCTCGTTCAACCGCGAGGAGCATGAGCTCGAGCGTTTTGACAAGGCTTCGCTCGACCTTATGACCACGCAGCTCTACACCAACCGAGCCATGAGCTTTATGATGCCACTCATGATGCTCGTCATGAACTGCATCACCGTGCTTATCGTCTGGTTTGGCGCGCAGGGCGTCTCGGACGGCGTGATGCAGGTCGGCAACATGATGGCGTTTATCTCCTACACCATGCAGATCGTCATGGCGTTTATGATCCTCACCATGGTTTCGGTCATCCTGCCCCGTGCCGAGGTCGCAGCCGAGCGCGTGGAAGAGGTCATTACCTGCCCCACGAGCATCAACGACCCCGCCTCGCCCAAACTGCCCGCGGCCAGCGCGCCGCGCGGTGAGCTCACCTTCCGCGACGTGAGCTTCCAGTATCCCGATGCCCGCGCCGACGTCATCAGCGGCGTGAACTTCACCACGCATGCCGGTCAGATGCTCGGCATCATTGGTTCCACGGGCTCGGGCAAGTCCACGCTTGTGCAGTTGATTCCGCGCCTGTACGACGTCACGGGCGGCAGCATTTCGCTCGACGGCATCGACGTGCGCGACATGACCCTTTCCGAGCTGCGCCGCCGCATTGGTTACATCCCGCAGCAAGGTCGCCTGTTCTCGGGCACTGTCGAGAGCAACCTCAAGTTTGCCGGCGACATGGTGAGCGACGAGGACATGCACGAGGCAGCGCGAATCGCACAGGCTGAGGACTTTATCGCCGAGCGCGAGGGCGGTTACGACTCCCCCATCAGCCAGGGCGGCTCCAATGTTTCGGGCGGTCAGCGTCAGCGCCTGGCCATCGCCCGCGCGTTGGCCAAAAAGCCCGAGGTCGTGGTGTTCGATGACTCGTTTAGCGCCCTCGACTACAAGACCGACGCGCGTCTGCGCGAAGAGCTGGCCAAAAACGTTACTGACGCCGCGCTCGTGGTCGTGGCCCAGCGCATCGCGACCATCATGCACGCCGACCAGATCATCGTGCTCGACGACGGCCACGTGGTGGGCACCGGTACGCACGAGGAGCTGCTGCACAGCTGCCCGGCATACCTGGAAATCGCACAGTCGCAGCTTTCCGCCGAGGAGCTAGGGCTCACCCAAGAAGAAATTGCAACCGTCATGGAAGGAGGCGAGCGCTAATGGCAGACGAGACCAAGACTCAGATTCCCAAGCCCACCCGCCAGCGTGGTCCCATGGGCCGCATGGGTGGCATGCGCCGTGGCGAAAAGGCCAAGGACTTTAAGGGCACCATGCGGCAGTTGCTCGGCTATATCGGTCAGCACAAGGTTGCCGTGCTTGCCGCCGTCGCCTTTGCCGTGTGCTCGGTCGTCTTTAACATTGTGGGACCCAAGGTACTCGGCCAGGTTACGACCAAGCTGTTCGAAGGCCTGGTCGCCAAGGTCAACGGCACCGGCGATGTTGACTTTGACTGGATCGCCAAGACGCTCGGCTTTTTGCTCTGCCTGTATCTGGCAAGCTCTGTTTGCAGCCTCATCCAGGGCTGGCTCATGACCGGCGTCACGCAAAAGATCTGCTACCGCATGCGCAAGGAGATCGCCGCCAAGATTGCCGTCGTGCCGATGAGCTACTTCAACGGCCACAGCAAGGGCGACGTGCTCAGCCGCATCACCAACGACGTCGATACGCTGGGTCAGTCGCTCAACCAGAGCGTGACGCAGCTCATCACGTCGGTAACGCAGATTATCGGTGTGCTCGTCATGATGCTGTCGATCAGCCTGCCGCTCACCGGCGTCACTGTGCTCACGCTGCCGGCAGCCGCGATTATCCTGACCGTGATGATCCACTTCTCGCAGCCGTACTTCCGCGAGCAACAGCAAGTCCTGGGCACCGTCAACGGCATTATCGAGGAGGACTTTGCTGGCCAGAATGTCATTCAGGTGTTCGACCGCGCCGAGGCCTCAATCGAGGAGTTCGACCGTCAAAACGACCGCCTTTTTATTAGTGGTTGGCGCTCGCAGTTCCTGTCGGGCCTGATGATGCCGCTTATGAGTCTGGTGGGCAACATGGGCTACGTGGGCGTCGTCGTGGTGGGCGCGCAGCTCGCGCTGACCGGCAATGCCACGCCCGGCGACATCCAGAGCTTTATCCAGTACGTTCGCAACTTTACGCAACCCGTGCAGCAGCTGGGCAACGTAAGCAACACGATGCAGTCGATGGCCGCTGCCACCGAGCGCGTCTTTGAGTTCCTGGGCGCGCCCGAGGAGGAGCAGAAGGCCGACGCGCAGATTCCCGAAAAGCGCCCCGGCCACGTGGAGTTTGACCACGTCAAGTTTGGCTACACGCCCGACAAGACCATCATCCACGACTTTAGCTGCGAGGCGCAGCCCGGCCAGACCATCGCCATCGTCGGCCCCACCGGCGCCGGCAAGACCACGCTCATCAAGCTGCTGCAGCGCTTCTACGACGTGGACGGCGGCTCGCTGCGTGTCGAGGGCGTCGACGTGCGCGACTGGGACCGCGCGGCGCTGCGCGGCGAGTTTGCCATGGTGCTGCAGGATACGTGGCTGTTTAACGGCACCATCCGCGAGAACATCCGCTACGGACGCCCCGACGCGAGCGATGCCGAAGTCGAGGCCGCTGCACGCGCCGCACGCTGCGACCACTTTATCCATACGCTCGCCGGCGGCTACGACTTTATGATCAACGAGGAGGGCACCAACCTGTCGCAGGGTCAGCGCCAGCTCGTGACCATCGCCCGTGCCATTTTGGCCGACCGCCCGGCGCTGATTCTGGACGAGGCGACCTCCAACGTCGATACCCGTACCGAGGAGCTTATTCAGCGTGCCATGGATGCGCTGATGCAGGGCCGTACCAGCTTTGTCATCGCGCACCGCCTGTCCACGATCCGCAACGCCGACGTGATCTTGGTAATCCGCGACGGCGACATCGTCGAGAAGGGCACGCACGACGAGCTGCTCGCCCAGGGCGGCTTCTACGCCGACCTGTACAACTCGCAGTTCGACGAGGCGGCGTAGATTCGGCCGCAGGGAACGGATAACGCCCGAGAACGGGGGCGCAGGACAACCTGCGCCCCCGTTTTTATTTTGCGGCCCTCGAACCGCCTCCCCCTGGGATCTGATTGACAGCCCCTTCCAAGCAACGTGGCATCATTCCATTCCAGGTCCAGCTGACGTTTACCCAGATAAAACCTGCCAAAATAAACCTGTCCCTTTTTGGCAGGTTTCGGGGTGACGAGGACTTGCACTTTAGCGTGCGACAGCGGATAATGCCGTGCATTCGACAATTCACGCTTTGACTTATTTGATTGAGGAGGCCCCGCATGGCCATGGATTTCAAACGCAGGCTGCCGATCCCCATGGAGATCCGCAAGGAAATGCCGCTTTCAGCCGAGCTTACCGCCAAAAAGCAGGCATTTGACGCCGAGGTCGCCAAAGTCTTTACCGGCGAGGACGCACGCAAGGTGCTCATCATCGGCCCGTGCTCTGCCGACCGCGAAGACTCAGTCCTCGAGTACATGAACCGGCTGGCCAAGACCGCCGAGGAAGTCAAGGACAAGCTCATCATCATTCCGCGCGTCTACACCAATAAGCCGCGTACCAAGGGCACCGGCTACAAGGGTCTTCTGCACAACCCCGACCCCGAGGCTCCCGACGACCTACTCGAGGGCGTCAAGGCCATCCGCCATATGCACCTGCGCGTTATTGAGGAAACGGGCTTCTTTACCGCCGACGAGATGCTTTATCCGTCCAACTACCAGTACCTCGTTGACCTGCTGAGCTATGTTGCCGTGGGCGCACGCTCGGTCGAGAACCAGGAGCATCGCCTGGTGTCGAGCGGCATTTCGGTGCCCGTCGGCATGAAGAATCCCACTGCCGGCTCTACCACCGTTATGCTCAACTCCATTCACGCCGCGCAGGCGCACCAGAGCTTCATCTTCCGCAACTGGGAGGTCGAGTGCGACGGCAACCCGCTTGCGCACGCTGTCATGCGCGGCTACATCGGCCTCGACGGTCGCACCTACCCCAATTACCACTACGAGCACCTGGAGCGCCTGGCCGAGCGCTATACCGAGCACGCCGGCTATGCCAATCCGGCAGCGGTCATCGACTGCAACCACGACAACTCGGGCAAGCGTCCGCTGGAGCAGTATCGCATTTGCAAGGAGGTGCTCGACAGCTGCCGCCGCAACGAGTCCATCTCCAAGCTGGTCAAGGGCTTTATGATCGAGTCCTACCTGGAGGATGGCAACCAGCCGGTCGACGGCGGCGTCTTTGGCAAGTCGATCACCGACCCGTGCCTGGGCTGGGAAAAGACCGACTACCTCATCCACGAAATCGCGGAACGTATTTAGTTACGCGGTTTTACCAAACCGCGTAACTACTCGACGCTGCAAACCCGCCAGAACGGCAATCTGCCTTTCAGCTTCGACGGCATGACCAAAAGGTCAATGCCGCCTCGCTTCAAGGCACCTTGCTCGCTCTGGCGGGTTTTCGCTGACGTTTTTCGACCTGCATCGTTGCCAGGGTTGGCACCAATGACTAATGCGGTAGCAAGCTACGTCGGTCCGATTAATCGGCTGGGTTTCTGAGGTGGGGCAGATTCCCGTGAAAGAGGAGCGCCGCGTACTTTGGTACGCAAGCGAAAAATGAACGGGAAGGCGCCGTGCCTCGGGAAGACAGACAGTTACGCCGAGGGTTCCTGCTGAGTAATGCAGTGGATGTTTCCGCCGCCGAAGACGACCTGCTCGGACTGAACGCCGACGCACTTGTAGACGCCCTCGCCCCAGACCTCATCGTAGATCTTCTGGAGCGTGTCAACGGCAAGCTGGTCGTTCTCGTCGCCGTACTGCGGGACGATAACGCCGTGGTTGGTGACCAGGTAGTTCATGTAGGAGGCGATCAGCGGCTCGTCGGCGACGCGCGGCTCGGCGTTCTCGTCGGCGTCGATGGTGTCGCAGGAAGCCTGGTCCATGAACAGCGGGTTCACGGGCATGCAGAGCTTGTAGACCTTCATCTTGCGGCCCTTGGCGTCAACGGCGTTGGAGAGGGTCTCGTAGATGGCGTGGCACTGCTCGTAGAACGGATACTCGGGATCGTCAGTCCAGATGCAGGCCATGACGCCCGGAGCGATGAACGTGGCGACGTCATCGATGTGACCGTTGGTCTCCTCGGGGTCGATGCCCTCCTTGACCCAGATGACCTTCTCGACACCCAGATAATCCTTGAGGTGCTCGTCCATATAGGCGCGAAGTTCCTCGCTCCAGGGCTCGAACTTCCTCTTGAACTTGGGCCAGATGGACTCGGGATCCTCTTCCTCCTCCAGAACCGCAGAGCAGGTGCGGCCCGGGGAAAGCAGGCACTGGTCGGTCACGACCACGGTTCCATCGCCGTCGACGGTGATGGAACCGCCCTCGAGGATCATGTCATCGGGACGATAACGACGACAGCCGGAAAGCTCAGCCATCTTAAGGGCGATCTGCTCGTCCTTGTCCCACGGGAAGTACAGGCCGTCGACAAGACCGCCATAAGCGTTGAAGTGCCAGTGGTTGGCGCGCTTATCGCCCTTGCCGTTGATAACAAAAGTGGCAGCGGTGTCGCGGAACCAAGCGTCGTCGGTGGTCATCTCGATAACGGTAACGTTCTCGTCTTCCTCAAAGACGGCCTTGCAGTTGGCGTAGTCGGCCTGATTGACGCATATGGTAACCGGAGTGAACTCGGCAATAGCGCGAGCGATGGCGGCATACTGCCTCTGAGCCGGCTTGGCGCCATGGGCCCAGGTATCGGTGCGATGGGGCCAGCCCATCCACACGCGATCCTGCGGAGCGAACTCAGCAGGCATAAAGTAGCCGTCGGCCTTAGGGGTGGACTCGGACTCGGTGATCGTACGCATAAGATTTCCTCCAAATCGAACGATCGCTTGCTGCAGGCGGGTTACCCGCAGCCTAAAACCAAGAGGTGGCGGACGCCCGTTCCCCGGCAAAGGTCGGGGCGCCCGGCGCCGGTTTTCACGGAGTCGCACCGGCAAGCGACGACGTAACCTGGCGCGCGGAGACAAAACGCACGAAGGATACGGAAGAGAGATTGGGGCGGGCGGTGGTTACCAGAGCTATCGTTCACACCCACCCCGGGGAATGGTCAAGTAGCGAGGAGGGTTGGAGCCCCGAATCCGGGTGCTCTAGTCCTCTTCGGCCTCGGCGGCCTCCTCAGCGAGACGCTGAGCAGCCAGCTCGGGGGTGAGACCCTTGTACTCGGTCTCGCGACCCTTAGCACTGACGACGCGGACAACCTCGCCAATAAGCAAAAGCACGATGAAGATAACGATCATCGGGACCTTATCGCCAATCTCATCGACAGAGAACGGAATCAGCGTTGCAACGATAGCCAGAATCAGCTCGATGCAGGGAATAGCCAGCATGACCTTCATCATGGCGCCCTTAAACGGGAACGTAAAGATGCGCGCACGGTTAGGGTCGTTCTTACGAAGGTTGAGGAATGCCGGGAACATCGGGATGTAGGTGAGCAGCAAGAATACAACGGAGGTACCGAAGAGCATCCAGAAGACACCGTTGGAGATGGCGTCGATGGGAACGAGCTGCAGGCACAGCACCAGGGAGGCGACGATGGCGTTGACCAGGTTGGCGCCGTTGGGCATGTCGTCATCCGAGATCATCGAGGCAAAGACCTTGGGCATGTTGCCATGCTCGGCAGCATAACGAGCAACGGAGTTGACGCCGAAGGACCAGGCAGCCATGTTGGCGAACAGGGTGATCAGGAAGGCAATGCAGATGACCTTGAAGATCATGGAGTCGCCCACCATGGTCTGGACAGCGTAGATCATGCCGTAGTCGGGATCGATGGAATCGGCCGGCACCGCAGCGCCGATGCCAAAGCCAGCGAACAGATAGATCACGGCGATAGACAGGCCGCCGACGATGATAGCCTTGGGGATATCGCGAGCGGGATCGGCCATATCGTCGGTCATGGTGCAGATGACCTCGAAGCCCATGAAGTTAAAGATGATGATCGACAGGTAGCCGAGAGCGTTGGTGTTGGTAAGCTCGGGCAGGAAGGTGGCAGCGGACATGTCGTTCGCAAAACCGTTCTCCATGGCATACCAAATGCCCAGAGCGCCGACGATAACGGCAACGGCGACCTTGACGATGGCGCCGCCGTTCAGGACCCACTCGGAGTCGGCCGCCTTGGAGCGGCCCATGAGGTAGACGATCCACACAAAGGCAAGATCGATACCCAACTTGGCGATCAGATTGAACTCGACGCCAAAGACCATGCCCAGAATGTCGGGGAACATGGTAGCCAGCGAGGCGATCCACAGCGGGTAGTTAACCCAGTAGTAGTACGAGATGCGGGCGCCCCACTTGTCGCCCAGGCCATCACGTACCCAGTCGTAAATGCCGCCCTCGCCGTCATAGGTAGTGCCGAGCTCGGCGACAACCATGCCATAAGGGAGCAGGAAGGTCAGGATCAGGAAGATCCACCAGAAGAACTGCTGGTTGCCAATGGCAGCAGCGGGAGCGGCGGCCTCGCAAACGAAGACGACGCAGATGATGGTCGAAATGACCGTCAAGAAGGAAAGCTTCTTCTTTCCGTCGCTCATGATGAGCTCCTTCGCTCAGTCTTGGACAAATCGAGACCCTTAAGATATTAAGACAATTGCCAAGCCTCGGTGAGCGGGCGACAGGAGACGAGCATCCGCCGCCCGCAAACGCGCTTCTACGATGAAGTTACGCGGTTTTGCCAAACCGCGTAACGGCTCGACGCTGCAAACGCCCCTAAGCGGCAATCTGACGTTCAATCGTCGGTCGCGTACCAAAGTACGCTTCCCTCCTCTTTCACGTCACCTTGCTCGCTTAGGGGCGTTTTCGATGACTTATGCTCAACCTACGATAATTCCAAACTGGGTGAGTTACTCGCTGTAACGGGTAGCGATGGCGGCTTGTACCATGCCGGTGCTCATGAGGTAGGTCACCAGGAAGTAGCCACCGTATGCTGCCAGGAAGATTGCACAGGTGAGGCCCACGGTGCCGCCGATGCTCATATTTCCGAAAATGCTCACCAGCTCGATGATCACCCTAAGTGCCACAAAGGAGTGCGCCAGGCCCACTGCCAGCGGGAACAGGAAGAATACCGCTTGCTGCGCCATCACCGAATGACGAATCTGGCGGTCGTCGCAGCCGATCTGTGCCAGCACACGATAGCTGCGACTGCCGTCGGCCACGTTGGAGAGTTGCTGAATCGACAGAATCGCCGCGCATGCAACGACCAATACAAAGCCGATGTAGATGGCTAGGTAGCTAATAAGACCGTTCATTTGCGCTGCTTGCGTGTACATCTCGGAGCGTGTGATGAAGGTTCCCCACGACCCCGGCTCCTTGCCGTCAACGAGCAGATTGTCGAGCACAGTGTATTTAATACTCTCGTCTGCCTCGGTCGTATCCATCCCCTGTTTGTAGTTAACGAGCAGGCTACTGGAATACGGCTGCAGATTAAGTTGGGACAACAGCTCATCGGCAACGACGACGGTACCCGGATTACTGCCCATCGCCGAGTTGGCGATGGCCGCCGTATCTTCGTCCGACTTATCGGTTGCGGGCTTGAGCGTATGCCCGCCCAAGGTAAGGGCATGGCCGCCAGCCATATACTTGGTGTACAGGTCGACCAGCTCGCCGCCCATATCACACGTGAGCAAGTACTGGTCGCGGCCAATGCTCACCGGCTCCTCGCCCATCATCTGACGCAGTTTGTTGTACTGGCTCGCCGGCGTCACAAACAGACCCATCGTATCGGCATTGCTACCCCCGAACGCCTTGGGAAGCTTTTCGCCCATGGTCTTGCACATCTCACTTGGGGTCACCGAAGGATTCGAGCCGCCAAACGGGTAACTCAGATACAAATCGATCTGCACATGCTCACCGGCAACATCGGCGATATTGACCTTCTTGCCGGTCTCGTCGTTGTTGTCCGCCGACTTGCCCTTAATACCGTCTGCAGCGTTATCGGAATCGATACGATCGCCGTGCCATGGATCGCCGTGCCATGCGGGGTACAAATCGACCGTTGTATCGGCCAGCACCATGCGATCGGCTTCAGGCGGATTGACGTACTCTTTGTAGTAGTCGAGCGTATCGGGCGTGTAATAGACATACGTCTGAGACACGTCAACAGGGTTATAGCGCTCCAGGTTTTCGTTCATCACGTTGGCAATCGACATACCGCACGTCACCGAGGTGATGGCCAAAAACAGGAGCATCGCGATGACGCCCATCGAAAAGCACACCGTGTTGACCTTGGCCGCAAGCTGGCGCACGGTAAACATGTTGAGGCCGCGCCAATACACGCCGCGCAGGCTCTGCAGCAGCTTGATGAGCATGCCCGAGAGTCCCCAGAACAGGGCAAAGGTGCCCACGGTAACCATAGCGGTCGTAATACCAAACTGGTTCATGGCCTCTTGCAGCTTGCTTTCCGTCGCGGTTAGCGGGAACCCATCACGTAGCAGACGGTAATAGGCCACGCCCACAAGCGCCACGCCCACGGCAAAGATGGCAATCGCAATCCAGGGGTTGCGTGTCTTGATGCTCTCGTTGCGACGCTCGGCACCCATAAGCTCGATGAGTTTGGTACGACGCACGGCGCGAAGGTTCAGCAGTAGCGTGAGCACAAACATTACGAGCATGCAAGCAAGGGTCAGGTTGAACGCATGCACCGAGAAAAAGAAGTGGAAATTGGCGATCTGTGTCTTAAAGAGCGAGGCCGTAAAGAACGTCATGAGCTGGGAGAGCCCCACACCCAGCACAATGCCGGCGACAAAGGCCACGACCGACACTATCACGGTCTCGAGCGCCATGATCGTGGCGACGCGCCCACGCCCCATGCCGAGCACCTGGTACAGGCCAAACTCCTTCTTGCGGCGTTTCATGATGAAGTTATTGGCATACACCATCAAAAAGGCCATGACACCGGCCAAAAAGTACGTCAGGTCGCCGAGCATACTGCCCATAACCTGCGCCAAGCCCTCTTCATCGATTCCGGCGATGTCGACCTGCATTGAGATGGTGTTAAAGGCATAGAAGACCGTGACGCCCAGGGTGAGCGTCAAAAGGTAGACGAGGTAGTCGCGGCCGGCACGGCGGACGTTGCCCCAAGCGAGTTTACAAAGCATCGGAGCCCTCACCGCCCATCATGGCAACGACCTCCATAATGCGGTCGAAAAACTCTCGGCGGTCGGTGTCGCCGCGGCGCAGCTCGGTGAAGATCTTGCCGTCGCGGATAAACAACACGCGGCTCGTGTAGCTGGCAGCAAAGCTGTCATGCGTGACCATGAGCACGGTGGCGCGCAGGCGGCGATTGAGGGCCTCCAGGCTCTCGAGCAGCAGGCGAGCGCTCTTGGAATCGAGGGCGCCGGTGGGTTCGTCGGCCATGATCATGGTGGGGTCGGTGACGAGCGCGCGAGCCGCGGCAACGCGCTGCTGCTGACCGCCGGACATCTGATAGGGATACTTGTCGAGCACCTGACTGATGGACAGGCGCGCGGCCACATCCTGCACGCGAGTCGAGATCTCTGCCGAGTTTGTGCGGGCGATGGTGAGCGGCAGGGCGATGTTCTCGCGTGCCGTGAGCGTATCGAGCAGGTTGGAGTCCTGGAAGATAAAGCCGAGCTCCTCGCGGCGGAACTGCGAGAGCTTGGCCTGCTTCATGCGCGTCACGTCCTGACCGTTGATGCGGATCGTGCCACTTGTGGCGCTATCGATGGTCGACACGCAGTTGAGCAACGTCGACTTGCCCGAGCCCGAAGCGCCCATGATGCCAACGAACTCGCCGCGGTTGACGGTAAAGCTGACGTCGTTGAGCGCGCGGGTCACGTTGCCCAACGCGCCGTATACCTTTTCGAGATGCGCGACCTCCAGTACCGGGGTCGCCATGCGCGTGGTTTGCATACCGAATCCTTTCTTGCGATTAGTCTACGGCATCTATAGTCGCAAGAAGACGAGTCGGCTACCATCGATATGGCTTACGCTTGCCTTACCGTTGTGTAAGATACGGGTAGCCAGCCTGCCACGTGTTGATATTGAGAGAGGACTCCTGTTGAAGACTGTTCATGTTGCCGCTGGGATCATTCGCAAGGAAGGATCTGATGAGCTGCTTGCCGTGCAGCGCGGCTATGGCGACATGCAGGGACTTTGGGAATTCCCCGGCGGCAAGCTCATGCGCGGCGAGACGCCCGAGGACGCCGTACGCCGCGAGCTTATGGAGGAGCTGCAGGTAAAAGTCACCAACCTGCGCGATTTCTACACCGTTGAGTATGACTACCCCGATTTTCATCTCTCCATGGAGTGCTACTACTGCTCGCTCGCCGATGAATCCGATGAGCCTCAGAAGCACGACCGCCAGCTTGATATCCGCTGGATTCCGCGCACCTCGCTTGCCACGGTGGAATGGATGCCCGCAGACAAGGGGCTCATCGATGCCCTGATTGAGCTGAAGGAAGACCGGCTCGAGGCCAACGGCACTGTCAACGACGCCGAGGCCGCCACGACCGAACACCCCGCCACCAAGCCCAAGCGCGCACCTAAACGCCGCAGCAAAAAGCGCGCCAAGCCCGGCCTGCTCGACGGCATCGACACCTCGGACCTTTCCGCCGACGAGCGCGAACTGGTGCGCCGTCGCGCCGCCATCAAAAAGTCCATGAAGGGCAACAAGCGCGCCAACACCAAACCCGAGCTGCTCGTTCGCCAGCGCCTGCGGGCAGCAGGTCTTGCGGGCTATCGCTTGGAATGGAAGGTTCCCGGCAAGCCCGACATCGCCTTCCCCGGCCGCAAGATCGCCATCTTCGTCAACGGCTGCTTTTGGCACCGCTGCCCCAAGTGCAACCCCAGCCAGCCCAAGCGCAATGTTGAGTTTTGGGAGGCAAAGTTCCGTCGCAACGTCGAGCGCGACCACGCTGCCGTGGCAGCACTCACTCAAATGGGCTGGACGCCCATAACCATCTGGGAATGCGAGCTCAAAAAAGACCACATCGACGCCACGATGGAAAAGGTCATAGAGCAGGTGCGGGCCGCAAAGCCGCGGCGCTAGGAACGCGCCGTCCACACGCCCCACACAGGCGAGCCACATCCGCGCCACAAACCTTAGAAAGCCCTTAAGCCCCCAACCTTTCAAGAGTGTTATGCAATAGCTTTGACCTGCGGTTTCATGGTTACATCAAACCCAATTAAGCCTTTCTTTAGCGCTTTCTTATCTGCACTCGCGGCATAATACTGCCAGCGCACGGGACCTAGCAGCACACCCCGAGCGCAATCTTTTGGTGGACATCGAGGAGGCCGCATAAGCATGCATTCTTCCAATGACGCAGCACAGCAGCCATCCCTAACACATGCAGACCTTTTCTCCTTCCCCCCGACACAGAGAAACGGCCTCCTCGACTCCCCAATCACAAAAGCCAAACGCTCTGCAGACCAACACCTCAACCTGCAGACATCCTTCGAAAAACTCCAAGCCTCACTAGACCAGGCATTCCCCAACCAAGCCCGGGCATACTAACCCCTCATCAACAAAGCGCCCCTCGCGCACCATCTCTTCAGCCCCAACGCCACAAGGGCGACGACCTCGAGTAGGTCAACCTGGGAGGGACGAGGGCTTAGTTCCCCAATCTTTCCGCAGGGGGCAAAAAGCCTCGCCGCACGAAGTGCGCAGCGAGGCTTTTTGCATGCCCGAGGACGATTGGGGAACTAAGCCCTCGTCCCTCCCCGGGATATATAGCGAGTCGGAGTACCCTTGCTGTTACTCTGCTTTGCCCACAGAGTTGAGGTTGGTCATGCGGATCTTAACCAGCTCGGTGATCTCACGCATGCCCTCCTTGGCCGGCTTCTTGGGGTCGAAGCAGGCGGGGTTCTCGGCCATGTAGGCCATGAAGCCCTTGGTGTAGGCCTGACGCAGCTCGGTGGCGTAGTTAACCTTGCAGATGCCGTTCTTCACAGCCTCGGCAACCTGCTCATCGGGCACACCGGAGGTGCCGTGCAGGACCAGCGGCACGTCGACGGCGTCGCGGATGGCCTTGACCACGGACTGCTCGATGTGCGGATCGCTCGTGTACACACCGTGGCTGGTGCCAACGCCAATTGCGAGGGAGGTGCAGCCGGTACGCTCGACGAACTCCTTGGCCTCGGCCGGATCGGTGTAGGGGCTCTCGCCCTCAACCGCGGGACCGTCGTCCTCCTTGCCGCCAACCTTACCGAGCTCAGCCTCGACGGGCACGCCCATGGCGCGGCCAGCGTCGGCGACGGACTTGGTCAGAGCGATGTTGTCCTCGAAAGACTCGTGCGAACCGTCAATCATGACAGAGGTGTAGCCAGTGCGGAAAGCCTGCATGCAGCGGTCATAGCCATCGCCGTGATCGAGGTGCAGAGCGACGGGCACGGAAGCGCGCTCGGCGGCAGCCTTGACCATGCCGTAGAAGTAGTCCAGACCAGCGGTCTTGATGGTGCCCGGGGTGGTCTGCATGATGACGGGGGACTTGGTCTCCTCGGCAGCAGCCAGAACGGCCATAACAAACTCGAGGTTCTCAACGTTGAACGCGCCGACGGCGTAGTGGCCGGCCTGAGCGTCCTTGAGCATCTTTTCGGTGGTAACAAGTGCCATGAGCGTTTGCTCCTCTCCCTCGCCCGCATCTGGACATCGGGCGTAGTTGTTCACAAGGCGTTTTACCTTGCGTTTTGCTGCGCTCATTGTATGAAATTCAGCGTCTTTGCATGTGCGAGATATTGAGCCCATGCAGGTCAATACCGTCGTTTTTGAAAAGTAAACGGAAGGAATTGGGGCCGGGCGGGCGTGTTCGATATTGAATTTTGGGCGTTCAGCGTCTTTCTTTTATAGAAAAGATAAGTAATCGAAAGGCGTTTTCTTACTCAAAAAGAAAATGAACGAAAATAGAGTCAACACAATTCCTGCAAATTTGGCCGAGAATGGAGCAGCTATGGCCCACGCAACAACCCGAGCCTTCGCCGATGAGCGTCGTGCCGCCATCATGGAAATGCTTGAGCATAATGCCTCGGTGCAGGTAGCAGAAATCGCCCAGACCTTTGGCGTGTCCTCCGTTACCGCCCGCGCCGACCTGGACGCGCTCGCCGAAGCAGGCAAGCTGCGCCGCACGCATGGTGGCGCCGTATCGCTCCACAAACGCCTAACCGTCTCCACGCAGGATCGCCGCATCAACGTCAACGTCGCCGCCAAGCAGGCCATCGCACAAAGCGCCATCGAGCTCGTCAACGACGGCGACACGCTGCTCGTCGACTCAGGCACCACCGCGCTCGAGTTTGTCCGGCTCCTCGACCAGCGCAACGGCATCACCGTCATCACGGCCGACATTACCATTGCCGATTACATCGACGAGAGCATGCCCTCGGTCGATGTCATCATGCTGGGCGGGGCGCTGCGCAAAGGCCATCGTTATTTGTACGGACCGCTCACTATGCAGACGCTCCAAATGGTCCATGCCGATCTGGCCGTCATGTGCCCCGGCGCCTTTGTTCCCGGCTGCGGCTTTACGACCGACTTTCCGCAGATGGCCGAGACCAAAGCGGCTATGGTCGGTGCCGCTCGTCAAAGCGTCGCCCTCATGGACGCCAGCAAGGTCAACGGACGCGGCATGTACCGTTTTGCCGAGCTTGCCGACGTCGACGCCATCGTGATGGACCGTGATCCCGACGATGCCGTCGCCACCTCGATCGACGAAATCGTCGACGACGCCCGCCCAAATCTCGTCATCGCCGGCGCTTAAACAAAAACCACCACAAAGGTGCCTGTCCCCTTTGTGGTGGTTGTGGTGGTTGAGCGTCAAAAGTGAACGTGTCGCTACTTGGAAAGCTCGTCGGCGAGAACCTCGATCTGAGCGCGCGAGGCGTCGTTGAGCGAGCCCAGGACGGTCACCTTGTTCTGCGCCAGGGTGATGTCCTTCATGCCCTCGAGCTCCTTGGTCATAACCTTGGCAGCGGTGGGCGCCCAGGAGCCGGCCTCGACGAGTGCCACCGTACGGTTCTGATAGGCGTGCTCGGCAAGCGTGTGGATAAAGGTGCTCATGAACGGGAAGATCTCGCCCTGATAGGTGATGGAAGCGAGAACCAGACGGTCGTAGCGGAACGCATCCTCAACGGCCTCGGCCATGTCGTCGCGAGCCAGGTCAAAGACGGAGACCTTCTGGCCGCGAGCCTCAAGCGCAGATGCAAGCTCCTCAACGGCAGCCTTCAGGTGGCCGTAGACGCTCGCATAGGCAATCGTAATGCCCTCGTCCTCGGGCTGATAGCTCGACCAGGTGTTGTAGGTGTCGAGGTAATAGCCCAGGTTCTCGGTCAGCACGGGGCCATGAAGCGGGCAGATGATCTGGATGTCCAGATCGGCGGCCTTCTTGAGCACGGCCTGTACGAACTTGCCGAACTTACCGACGATGCCAAAGTAGTAGCGGCGAGCCTCGCAAGCCCAGCCCTCGGGATCCTCGATGTCGTTGGCGCCAAACTTGCCAAAGCCGTCGGCGCTAAAGAGCACCTTGTCGGTGGCCTCGTAAGAGAACAGCACCTCGGGCCAGTGAACGTTGGGGGCGCCGATAAAGGTCAGGCTGTGGCCGCCCAGATCGAGCACATCGCCCTCTTTGACGACCATCTTGCGCTCGGGGAAGTCGGTGCCAAAGTAGTTGACCATCATGCGGAAGGCGCCCATGCTTGCCACGATCTGCGCCTGGGGATAGCGCTCCATAAAGGCAGCAATGCCGGCGGAGTGATCGGGCTCCATGTGATGGACAACCAGGTAGTCGGGCGTACGGCCGTCGAGCGCGGCCTCGAGGTTGCCGAGCCACTCGTCAACAAAACCGCCGTCGACTGAATCGGCGACAGCGATTTTATCGCCCAAGATAACGTAGCTGTTGTATGCCATACCGTTCTCGGACACGTCGTACTGGCCCTCGAACAGGTCGATGTCGTGATCGTCGACGCCAATGTAGCGGATATCCTTGGTGATCTCCATCAGGCAAAGCCTCCTAGATAGACAAAAGAACCCGTCTATCATAACACTCGTCTTCATAGCCACGGCTATCTGCCAGCATCCTTATCGATTGTTATTGAGGCGGAATATACCGCCGTTGACCTGCAAAAACTATGTGCGCGGAGCTGCCGTGGTATGTCGAACGATAAGCTGGCCGGGAATACGAATGGCAACGGTTTTGCCCGCCGTACCCGCCTCGGGAACCGCATGCTCGAATACCTCGCGTCCGCGCTGATGTAGATCGAATCGCACGGTCGTAAGCTCGTTGTGTGCTACAAAATCATCGAGCGAATCGTCGACGCCCACCACGCTTACGTCCTCGGGCACGCGCAGCCCGCTATCGCGCAGCGCTGCAATGGCGCCGTTTGCCATCTGGTCGTTTGCCGCGTAAATCGCCGTCATGGTGCGATCGTGCTCGGCCAGGTACCTGCCGGCCTCGTAGCCGCTGTTGGCAGACCAGTCACCCTCGAGCGGCTCTACCGGCTCGATGCGTTTACGCTCGAGTGCATCTTGCCAACCGGCGCGACGAAATTGCTCGTCGACCGAGAACGACGGGCCGCCGATATAACGAATCTGCTCGTGTCCCAGCTCAAACAGGTGATCCATGAGCAACAGCGAGCAGCCGTAATGGTCGGAATCGACCGTGGTCACGCGCGGATGCGCGTACATGGTAACGATGACCGTGCCAATGCCCGGCAGTGGATCAAACGTCTCAAAATCGGGCGCCATGCGACTCATGCCGATAATGATGCCGTCCACGGGCAGCGCGGCCATACGGCGCGTGGCCTCGGCAAGCGAAAACTCCTCGGTCTTGGACATCTCAACCAGCGTGATAGCGCAATTATGCTCGCGAGCAGCGCTGGCGATGCCGTCGATCATTGAGAGGTTGCCAAACTTGGTGACATCGTTGACGCACAGGCCGACCGAATGGTAACGGCCGTCGCGCAGCGAGCGACCGGCATAACTCGGACGAAAGCCGAGCTCTTGCATGGCGGCCTGCACGCGCTGGCGCGTCTGCTCGTTAACGTTGGGCAAGCCGTTGGCGACGCGCGAAACCGTCTGCTGCGAAACGCCGGCAGCGCGGGCGACGTCGGCCATGGAGACCGGACGCGAACTGGTATCGTTGGACGGGCGCCTTGCCACAGGATCACCTTCACCCTTGCGAGATCTGAATAGCGTGAATGTCGGCCCGGGCAGAAATACACCCCGCACCGAGGCCCGCTATCGTCGGACGCACGTTAACGTACTCTACTTTTTCGACCTGCACCTCTTCTGCTTTATAAGTCCATACGACAGTACCGTTCACGGCTGTATTTCTACCGATTACCAGATTCTCAAAAAGTGACAAGCGTTGTGTTATGAGTACGTTAACATAGCCCGTAACGTGCGGTATCGTGAACACTTGGTTCATGCCGCTTCAAGTTGTTAACGTACTCATAACGACGCAAAACTCATCCGTGCGCGCCAAAGAAAGGACCCCCATGACCACCCCCGACGAAAAGACACTCGCCACGCTCACCAAGCTGTTTGAGGAGGAGTTTGGCACCATCGGCGATCGCCAGGTGCTCTATGTGCACGCGCCCGGCCGTTCCGAGATCAGTGGCAACCACACCGACCACGAGGGTGGCCACGTCATCGCCGGCTCGCTCGATGTCGCTGTCGACGGCATCGCCGTGGCAACCGACTCCAACAAGGTCCGCGTCGCCGACGAGGGCTACCCCACCTTTGAGATCATGCTCGACACGCTGGATATTCAAGCGTCCGAGAAGGGCACGTCCGCGAGCCTCGTCCGCGGCATGGCCCACGAAATCGCTGCTCTGGGTGTTGAGCCCCACGGCTTCGACTTCGCCTTCACCTGCTCCGTCCCCTCGGGCGGCGGCCTTTCCAGCTCTGCCGCCGTCGAGGCCGCGTACGGTCGTGCCATGGAAACCCTCTGGGGCGCACCCGCCATCGAGCCCGTCGCACTCGCCCAGATGAGCCAGCGCACCGAGAACAACTACTATGGCAAGCCCTGCGGTCTGATGGACCAGGCCGCTGTGTGCCTGGGCGGCCTTGCCTACATGGACTTTGAGGACCAGGCTCAGCCTAAAACCCAGAAGCTCGAGCTCAATTTTGAGGATCACGGTTATGCGCTCGTGCTCGTTAAGGTTGGCGCCGACCATGTGGCAGCTACCGACGACTACGCCGCCGTTCCGCGCGAGATGCAGGACGTCGCTGCCGAGTTTGGCAAGGCACGCCTGTGCGAGGTAAACGTGGCGGACTTTGACGCCAAGCTCCCCGAGCTGCGCGCCAAGCTGGGCGACCGTGCCTGCCTGCGCGCCGTTCACTACTGGTACGAAAACGGCCTGGTCGACAAGCGCTGGGCAGCGCTCAACGCCGGCGACATCGACCAGTTCCTGGTCCTGACGCGCGAGTCCGGCGCCAGCTCTGCCATGTACCTGCAGAATGTCGTTGCCAAGCTGGGCTCCGAGCAGCCTTCCATGTACGCCCTGGCACTGGCCGAGCATGTCCTCGACGGCCGAGGCGCCGTCCGTATCCACGGTGGCGGCTTTGGTGGCACCATCCAGGCCTTCGTGCCGCTCGACCTGGTCGACACCTTCATCACCAAGATGAACGGCTGGCTGGGCGAGGGCTCTGCCCGCCACTACGCAATTTCTGACAAGGGGGCTTACGCGGCATGGCTGTAATGACTGACGTGCGCGAGGCTGCGCAGAACCTGATCGAGTACGCTATCCACCGATCGATGATCGGACAGGACGACCGCATCTGGGCCTACAACACCATTTTGGAGTGCATCGGCGCCACGGGCCCCGCGCTCGACATGGCCTGGGCGCTCCAGGTTGAGAAACTCTCGCTCTTGCACCCCGATACACTCCCCGACTTTGACCTAGAGGGCACGCTTGCCGCGCTTGCCGAGGCCGCCGTTGCCAACGGTACTGCCGAGGACACAGCATCGGGCCGCGACCGCATCGCCATGCGCATCATGGGCGCGCTGATGCCGAGGCCTTCGGTTGTAAACGAGGAGTTCAACGGCCGCATGGGCGTCAACGAGCCCCGCGCCGCGACCGACTGGTTCTACGGTCTGTGCTGCGACGCCGGCTACGTGCGCCGCGCCGCCATCGCGCGCAATATCAAATGGAACACCCCCACCAACTGGGGTGACCTGGAGATCACTATCAACCTGTCAAAGCCCGAAAAGGACCCGCGCGATATCGCCGCGGCAGGTGCAGCCAAGAACACGGGCGAGAAGTATCCCGCCTGCCAGCTCTGCATCGAAAACGAGGGCTACCCTGGACGCTCCGCTGCAGCCGACGGCGGCGCCCACCCCGCCCGCCAGAATCTGCGCGTTATCCCCATCCAGCTCAACGGCGAGCGCTGGGGCTTCCAGTACAGCCCGTACGCGTACTTTAACGAGCACTGCATTGCCATGAGCTCCGAACATCGTCCGATGCACGTCGACCGCAAGGGGCTGACCTGCCTGCTCGACTTTGTCGACCTGTTCCCGCACTACTTTATTGGCTCCAACGCCGACCTGCCCATCGTGGGCGGCTCGATTCTGTCGCACGACCACTTCCAGGGCGGCGCGCACGAGTTCCCCATGATGCACGCCGCCGAGGTCTCGCAGTTTAGCGTGCCCGGCTTTGACCAGGTCACCGGTACTGTGCTGCAGTGGCCGCTCTCGGTGCTGCGCCTGCGCTCGCATGACCGCGCTCAGCTGCTCGACGCTGCCGAGAAGATTATCCTCGCCTGGCGCGAGTGGACCGATGAGTCCGTGGGCGTTATCGCGCACACAGCCGATGGCGTGGCGCACAACACCGTGACGCCCGTCATCCGCCGCGTCGACTCCCGCGGCAACGCCGGCGGCGAGATCTACGAGGCCTATCTTGCGCTTCGCTGCAATATCACGACCGACGAGCATCCGCTGGGCGTATTCCACCCGCATGCCGAGTACCATCACATTAAAAAGGAGAACATCGGCCTGATCGAGGTCATGGGCCTGGCAATTCTGCCGCCGCGCCTGGTTCCCGAGCTTGGCGCTGTCCGCGAGCATCTGCTGGCAGCCAAGGCCGATGCCAGCTACGACCTTGCCGGTGCGCTCGAAGGCGACGACCTTTGCCGCAGCCACGCCGCATGGGCTGAGGACGTTTTTGCCCGCCGTGCCAACGAGCTTACGGCGGACAACGCCATCGATATCATGCACGAGGAGGTCGGCGTGGTGTTTGGCCACGTGCTCGACAACGCCGGCGTCTTTAAGTGGGACGAAGCCGGCCGCGCCGCCCAGCAGCGCTTTATCGACTCACTGTAATGGTCCCTTGGGGACGGAGGAAAACAGATCATTTCGTCTTCAAGACAACGGCGCCCGCCGGCAACATCGCCGACGGGCGCCGTTTTATTGGCTAGTCATTGGGGACGTTCTTAAACGACTAGTCAAACAAGAACGTCCCCAATGACTACTTGCGACCAAGGCAACGCCGATGTCTTGGCATTGTCAGCGAAAACGCCCCTAAGCGAGCAAGGTGACGTGAAAGAGGAGGGCATTGACCTTCTGGTCATGCCCGACGATTGAACGTCAGATTGCCGCTTAGGGGCGTTTGCAGCGTCGAGCCGTTACGGCGTTTGGTAAAACGCCGTAACCCTACAGTTCAGTCACGACAACGCTGTTGTAGATCTCGTCCCAGCGGTCCATGACCAGGTGGCCGGTCTTGGGATCCATGGCGTTAAGCTTGCCACAGGTATTGGCGGTCTTGAGCACCGTGACGTCGTCGGCGCCGGCAGCAATGGCATGCGCAAAGCCGGCGATGGTCGAGTCGCCGGAACCCGTCGCGTTCACAGCCGCAATCGCGGGCGTCTTGGCGCGGAATGCACGACCCTCATGGAAGCCCACCGAACCGGCAGCGCCCATCGAAACGACAACCCAGGGAATACCGTCAAAGCGGTCATCGGCGGCGAGCGCCTCGCGCAGGGCATCGACATCATCGGTCGTAAAGGACGTACCCAGCAGGCCGTTAATCTCGGTCAGGTTGGGCTTTACGAGCTCAGGCTTAGCGTCGGACTCCAGCGCGGCCTCCAGCGATGCACCCGAGGTGTCGAGCAGCACCTTGGCGCCCGCCTCCTCGGCGATCTTGACGAGCTCGGCATAGTAGCCGGCTTCGACACCACGCGGCAGCGAGCCCGAAAGCGTCACAACGTCCGCCTTCGCTGCAAGCTCGGCAAACTTGGCCGTAAAGGCCTCGAGCTCGGCCGGGGCGATCTGCGGGCCGCTCTCCAAAAGCTCGGTCTGATTGCCCTCGTGCAGAATATTCAGGCAAATGCGCGTCTCACCGGCGATGGGCACAAATTCGTTCTTGACGCCGTCAGCATCCATAAGCTCGGCCATATAGGCACCCATGTGGCCGCCAAGCAGGCCAGTCGCGAGCACGTCGTCGCCCAGCTGCAGCAACACGCGGCTCACGTTGAGGCCCTTACCGCCAGCGGTCTTTTCGGGCGTCACGCGGTTCACGTCGTCGATGATCAACTTGTCGAGCTGATAGCGCGTATCAATCGACGGGTTCATGGTAACGGTCAGAATCATATTGAACTCCTGTTTCCGGGGCACGACACGCGCGGCCCCAAACATACGATAGCTCGTTAAAGGATCTCGATCTCAAAGCCGCGGGCAACGGTCTCCCCCGGCTTGGCCACCAGGCAGCCGCGCTTGTGCTCCAGAATATCGTCCTCGTCGGAACAGGTGGACAGGCCACCCCACGGTTCCACGGCCACAAAGTCACCCTCGGGCTTGCTCCACACAATCAGGTACGGCATATCGGGGAACGTCAGGCGCACGCCCTTGTCCTCGGTCTTCTTGGTCAGCGTAACCACGCGGCTCTCGAGCACGTCAAAGATGGTCTCCGCGAAGTCAAAGAGTTCGTGGGTCAGCGGCAGGTCATGGCCAACCATCGGGTTCTTGCTGCGATGCTCCACATCAATCAGGCCCGTCGAGGGAACGGCAGTGCAGAGCTCGGCGGCCTCGCGCTGCTCAAAACGGAGCTCGTAGTCGTCATAGGACTCGCCCTCGTCAAGCGGGCACTTAAAGCCAGGGTGACCGCCCACAAAGAACGGCATGTCCTCGGTGCCCTCATTGGTCACCTCGTACGACACGGCCACCTTTTCCAAATCGATCGTGTAACGAGCAACGATCTTAAACGGATACGGGTACTGCTCGAGCAACTCGGCATGGTCGGTAGAGCTTAGGCTCAGCGCAACCATGTTGTCGCTCTGTTCCTCGAGCTTCCACTCCTGTTTGCGCGCAAAGCCGTGGCGGGCGAGCTTTACCTCGCGGCCACCCATGGTCGTTGCGTGACCGTCACGAAGGCCACCGCAGATCGGGAAGCAAATAGGTGCCTGGCCCGACCACACCGCCGGATCGCCCTGCCACAGATACTCGCGACCGTTGGTCGCAATAGAAGTGAACGACCCGCCCGCCGTGCTCAGTGCCACGCGGATAGAACCGTTATCAAGAACAAACTCCATAGGAGCCTTCCCTTTCTTACGACAGCCCGCCAAGTCAATAGGGCTGATAGAAAACCGGCCCGCGCCCCCTCACAGAAACGCGAGCCGTCAACGGACTAGTTAATTACGCCGGATACCCGCTAATCGTGGTACTCGCCGCGGTCCCACTTCTCCAGGAACTCGTCAAAGAAGTGCGGGTCGGCCTGAGCCTCGGCGTCGGCCTTGTTGCAGGCATCGATCTTGGCGATCAGGGCATCGTGCTCGGGGGTCTTCTCGTAGGGCTCCTCCAGGAAGGCAAGCATGATGTCGGCCATCAGGAACTCGCCAGTAATCTTGCCGCCAAAGCCCACGATGTTGGCGTTGAGCTCGCGACGGGCATACAGGGCAGAGGTCATGTCGCGAACCAGGGCGCAGCGGGCGCCGGGAACCTTGTTGACGGCGTTGGTGATGCCGATGCCGGTGCCGCACAGGGCCACGCCAAAGTCGGCCTTGCCGCTGGCAACAGCCTCGCCCACGGCCTTACCGTAGATGGGATAGTGCGTACGGGTGTGGCTGTAGGTGCCGCAGTCGAGCACCTTGTAGCCAGCCTGCTCCAGGCGGTCGGCCAGATAGATCTTCTCGTCCGTAACGATATGGTCGCAACCGATTGCGATGGTCTTCTTCATCAGAACGTCCTTTCGTCTGAATTCACAAGTTGAGGTAGAAGTTCGAGTTCTCGGTGGCTCTCGTTAGGCCATCTTGTTGAGCATGTCGACACGGATCTGGTGACGGCCGCCGGCGTACTGGGCACGCAGGAACTCACGGGCGATCTTCTTAGCGACCTCGGTGCCCACAACGCCCGGGCCCATGGTGACCATGCGCGAGCCGTTGTGCTCGCGGGTCATGTAAGCGGAACGCTCGTCGGAAATGTTGGCGACGACCATACCCTTAATCTTGACGGCGGCCATATAGGAGCCGACGCCGTACTTATCGAATGCGAAGCCCTGGGAATCCTTGTGCTCCAGCAGGTCCTTGGCAACGGCGGTCGCGGAATCGACAAAGTCCGCGGCAGGGGTCTCGGAATAGTCGACGACCTCGTGACCGTCGGCGATGAGCATCTCCTTGATGGACTCCTTCATCGACATACCGTCGGCATCGGAAGCGATTACAACCCTCATGACATCCTCCTTGAGAGATACGCAGGTGCGTAGTTTCTGTTTGGAAGTGTTGAATCGCGTTCAGGTCCGGGCATCTGAATGTGCGGTTCTTCACTGTTCATGTTTATTTGAACACATTCGAACAGTAACTGCAACAACTATTTGTTTATCTTTGTTCTTTTTTGAACAAATATCGTTTACGGATGATTGCTGACCGTTTGGACTCAGAAAAGGCCCGGCTTACCGCGCATTCAACAAACAAAAGGGCGGCCGAGAACGTGTCTCGGCCGCCCTTCGGCGGTATTCCCCGGTATATACAGCTGTTTTAGCTACTCGGACTGCCCGCCCTTTTTGGCGTGCTTGGACGGAGCGCTTAGAAAGCGACCCGTCAGATAGTTCGCCGGGCCGGAAATATCAATCCCCAGTAGCACGTGCCCCAGCCACAAAAACGCCGCGAGCACCAGCAATGGAATCACGCACGAGGTCACGATCATCACGATGACGCCTTCGATCAGATTGGTCACCTGCTGCACAATTTCATCGGTAATCTGCTTGGCACCGCTGGTCACCGATGTGACGAGACCCGAGGCACCGTCGGCAAGCTGCTCAAGCACATTCTTGGACTCTGTGGACTCGGTCTTTTTCTTGCTTGCTTTGGAGCTGTCGCTATCTGCCGCACCCGCAGCGTCGGCCGCCTTTTGCTCGGCTTGCTCGATGCTAACGCGATACGTTTCGTCGACCTTTTGCGACACCCATACGCTTGCGGGCACCAACGCCATGCCAATTATGGCGACCACCAGCACACGCGTTGCCACGCGGCGCAAGACGGCGCTGGTGCTCCAGCGTCCGTGAATGCCAAGTGAGATCGCAAAGAGCACCAGCGCAAACGGGATCAGGATGCCCAGGCCAACCGACCACAAAATGGTCAGCAGATACTTCTCGAGGTAGAGCACGGCAAGCACGATACCCAAGTTTCCCGAAAGCTGCGCGAGCTGCTCGGCAACTGGCGTTCCCGTATCGCCCGGCAGCGCAGTGATACCCGCAGATAGGGCGACGCACGAGGTCGTGAGCGCCAAAACATTGCCCTTCTTTTGATCGATGACCTCGATGGTGGAGTCCCAGGTCTTGGTATCGGCAAAATGCGGACGAGCTACAAAGCCCGACAACAGCGCTAGTACCACGAGCGCAACGATAAAGCCAATCTGCAGCTTTTTGTTTGCGCACACGACATCGGACAGGCTGGGCTGCAGCTCTGTTACCGTCGTGTGCTCGGTTATCTGGACAGGACGCCCATGAGCCATCTCGTGCGCGTCTCTTTTTTGTATTGACCCGTTATCCGGCATTTGGATACCTCCTCAGTCCGGCGTTTAATGCGAAAGAAAGTATACCCACCGAGCAAAAAACGAACGGGAAGACGAACAGAGCGCACCAAGACTGTCCCCAATGACTAGTCGTTTAAGAACGTCCCCAATGACTACCTCGGGATGAGTTGCGGTGGAATAGGGATTGTTTTGCGCCCGCCGGCCCCTATTCAGTCCCTATTTCACCGCAACTTGGAGGAGAACAGAAAAAGCCCTGTCGCGGGTAGCGGCAGGGCTTTTGGAAGGGGACTTGGTTGTGCGGGCTCGTTAGGCGAGCTTGGCCTCGAGCGCAGCGATGCGCTTGTAGGCGTCGATGGTAAAGCGGGTCTGCTTCTCCAGGATCATAGTGGTCATGAGGGTGTCCTGAGCGTGAGCCATGATGAAGGTCATCTCCATCTCGCCACCGCCGGCCTCCTGCGAAAGCAGCTTGGTCTGCGTGTCGTGGGCACCGATGAGCGCATCGCTGGCATCCTTGTGCAGCTGCTCGGCCTTCTCAAAGTCACCCTCGCGAGCAGCATCGAGCGCTGCAAGCAGATCGGTCTGGGCGTCACCTGCGTATGCGACAATCTCGAATCCAACCATCGAGATTTCTTCTTTGGTTGCCATGTTGCGTTCCTTTCACATATGAACCAATGGAGAGCATCGCGTCCGGGCATACGCGCTGCGTTGTGTATGACAGAAACAATAACATTCAAACAAAAAAGAACAGCGCAAAACGTAATTTCGAGCTATGAACGGTCACTTTTCGCCCGTGAACGGTTTTTAAACCAATTTGAACAATATCGAACACAATTAGCGGAAACCCAAACAGACCCGCGCCCTAGCGTACATCGCGCACCGTATCGCCCTCGACGAGCACGCCCGGAAACAGCATGTGCTCCACACCGGGTTCAACGCCCTCGGCGCCGGCAATCTTGTCGACCGCCCACATGCCGACGCGCTTGTTGTCAAAGCGCACCGTAGTCAGGCGACAATCGGGCACGATGTCGCCCAGACTGTCATCAACACCTACCACGCTCACGTCCTGGGGCACGTGCTTTCCGCGCGACTCGAGCCCGCGAATGCAGCCATATGCCATGGCATCGTTGGAGGCGTAGATGGCAGTACAGGTCGGATCGTCCGCCAGAGCCTGACCGGCAGCATACCCGCTCTGTGCCGTCCAATCGCCGCGCACGAGCTGCGGGGGCTCAATGCCATGCGCACGCAATGTCTCGCGCCAGCCTTCCTCGCGCCGCATGCCCGAAAGCGAGCGCTCGGGACACGAGATAAAGTGCACGGTTTTGTGCCCCCGCCCCAGCAAGTACTCGACCACCTGGCGCGAACAATCGAACTGGTCGTTATCGACCGTTGAACAGAGCGGGTGCTCCAGCATGGTAACGAGCACCGTCTGCATGCCGGGCAGCGGCTCAAAAGTGCCAAAGTCCGCCGGCATGCGATTCATGATCACGACCATGCCGTCCACCGGCAGTGCGCTCATACGCGACGATGCGCTCTCGAGGGTATAGGGGTGTCCATCTACTTTAGTGAGGGTGATGGCATAGCCGTGTTTGTCAGCCGCGGCGGCAAAGCCCTCCATACGGTCGAGGTTGCCGGTGCCGGTAATGTTGAACATGGCGACGCCGACGGTCTTAAACTTACCGCGGCGCAGCGATCGACCGGCAAAATTGGGGCGATACCCCAGCTCGCGCATGGCGGCACGCACGCGTTCCTTGGTCTCGGGGCGCACACTGGGCGAATCGTGCACGGTGCGCGAGACCGTCTGCTCCGAGACGCCCGCTAGGCGCGCCACGTCTTTGACGGATACCGATTTTTTAACAGCGGCCATAGGTCGATCTTTCTATGTCAACGATGCCATTGGTGGCACCTTGCGCAGTCATTTTTACCGCCTTCAAGTATATCCAACGCCTCCCCCACCATACGATCACCACCCAAAACCTACCGTTCACCGACATTTTTGCTTCCCCGAACGGCTTTTGTCGCCCAAATGTTAACGTTGCCATTATGCAAACACAGAGCCACCGGGCGGCTCAAACGTTTACGCGTAAGGAATCGACGGTTCGCAGGCACAGGAACCACCGGTTCGCGTCTTTTTTTGTGTCACAAAATAGCAACGTCAACATTTTGGCAACCGAACGCCAAAGCTACCATCGTTGCTAACCCACCGACTCTTAGGAGCATTGCATGGAGCAACTCATCGCCATCATCGAAAAGGGCCAGCCCTTTTTCAACGCGATCGCCCGCAACAAGTACCTCAAGGCGATCCGCGACGGCTTTATCTCCGTCATCCCCATCATCATCTTCTCATCCATCTTTTGCCTGGTAGCCTCGGTCCCCAACATCTGGGGTTTCTACTGGCCCGATGACATCAACAACGCCCTGTGGAAGTGCTACAACTACTCCATGGGCATCCTGGCCATCGCCTGCGCCGCCACCACGGCCAAGCACTTCGCCGACGCCCAGAACCGCGATCTGCCCAAGAACAACCAGATCAACTTTATCTCGTGCATGTGCGCGGCCATCATCGGGTTTCTGCTCCTTTCGAGCGACACCATCGCCACGGACGCCGCCAGCGGCTTCAACACCACCTACCTTGGTTCCAAGGGCCTGCTGACCGCCTTCATCGCTGCGTTTGTGACCGGCATCATCTACAAGTTCTTCATTAAGCGCAACATCACCGTCAAGATGCCCGAGCAGGTTCCGCCCAACATCTCGCAGACCTTCAAGGACATCATCCCCTTCTCCGTCTGCATCACCGTCTTTTGGGTTTTTGACATCGTCTTCCGCGCTGCTTTTGGCTTCTGCTTTGCCCAGGGTGTCATCCAGGTGTTCCAGCCCCTGTTCACCGCTGCCGATGGCTACATCGGCCTCGCTGTGATCTACGGCGCCATGAGCCTGTTCTGGTTCGTCGGCGTCCACGGCCCCTCGATCGTCGAGCCCGCCATCGCCGCCGCCCTTGTTGCCAACATGACCGACAACCTGGCCGCATTCCAGGCTGGCCAGCACGCTTCCGCTGTCCTGACCCAGGGTGCCCAGTACTTCGTCGTCTGCATGGGCGGCACCGGCGCCACGCTCGTCCTGGTCTTTATGTTCTGCTTCCTGGCCAAGTCTCAGGAGATGCGCGCCGTTGGTAAGGCCGCTATCGTCCCCGTGTGCTTTGCCGTCAACGAGCCGCTGCTGTTCGCCGCACCCATCGTGCTCAATCCCGTCTTCTTTGTCCCGTTTGTCTTTGCCCCGATCGCCAACATCTGGATTCTCAAGATCTTTATCGACTTCTTGGGCATGAACGGCTTTATGTACACCCTGCCTTGGACTGTCCCCGGCCCCATAGGCACCATCATGGGCCTGGGCTTCCAGCCGCTCGCCTTTGTGATGCTCGCCCTTATCTTGGTCGTCGACTTCGCTCTGTACTATCCGTTCTTCCGCGCCTATGACGCCCAGAAGTGCGCCGAGGAGGCCGAGATCTCCCAGGAGGAGCTCGCCGCCAAGAACGCCGAGAAGGCCGCTAAGCTCAACGATGCCTTCCAGGGCAAGGCTGACGCCAAGAGCGTTGCCGCCGGCGCTGCTGCCGAGTCCGTGAAGGCCGACGCTCCCGCCGCTGTCGCCACTGAGACAACGACCGCCAGTGACCTCAACGGCAAGCGCGTGCTCGTGCTCTGCCAGGGTGGCGGCACCTCGGGCCTGCTCGCCAACGCGCTGGCCAAGGCCGCCAAAGAGCGCGGCATCAATCTTGAGACCGCTGCCGAGGCCTATGGCAACCACGTTGACATGCTCCCCGACTTTGACCTGGTCATCCTGGCCCCACAGGCCGCCAGCTACCTGGCCGACCTGCAGAAGGACTGCGAGCGCGTGGGCAACAAGTGCGTCGCCTGCCGTGGCAAGCAGTATATCGAGCTCTCCCAGAACGGCGATAAGTCTCTCGCCTTCGTGAGTGAACAGCTTTCGAAGTAAGTAACGCTTAGGGCCAGCCGACCATCCACAGCCGGCTGGCCCTTCGATTTAGACGATTGGATCATCATGTCCGTTAACCCTGCTAGCGTCACCAACCCGCCTGCGCAGTTTCCCGAGGACTTTGTCTTTGGCGGCGCCACCGCTGCCTACCAGGTAGAGGGTGAGACCCGCACTCACGGTAAGGGCAAGGTTGCCTGGGACGACTTCCTGGAGGCCCAGGGCCGTTTCTCCCCCGATCCCGCTTCGGACTTCTACAACCAGTACCCCGTCGATTTGGAGCTGTGCGAGGAGTTTGGCATCAACGGCATTCGCCTCTCCATCGCCTGGAGCCGCATCTTCCCCAACGGTACCGGCGAAATCAACCCCGAGGGCGTCCAGTTCTATCACGATCTCTTCGCCGAGTGCCATAAGCACCACGTTGAGCCGTTTGTCACGCTGCATCACTTCGACACGCCGCTTGCCCTCTTTGAGAAGGGCGACTTCCTCAACCGCGAGACCATCGACGCCTTTGTGAACTTTGCCACCTTCTGCTTTAAGGAGTACGCCGACCAGGTAACCTACTGGTTCACCTTTAACGAGATTTGGGCCGATGCCTCCAACACCTACATCGAGGGCACCTTCCCCGGCGGCGTCAAGGCGCATCTGGCCGAGGCCTTCCAGTGCGAGCACAACATGATGCTCGCCCACGCCAAGGCAGTACTGGCCTTCCACAACGGCGGTTTTAAGGGCAAGATCGGCGTCATCCAGTCGCTGGAGTTTAAGTATCCGCTCAACGAGAACGACCCCGCCGACATCGAAGCCGCCAACAACGAGCACGTGCTGCAGAACCAGTTCTTGCTCGACGCCACCTTCCGCGGCGAATACGCGCCCGACACCCTCGAGTGCGCCAACCGCTTGGCTGCCGTCTCGGGCGGCACCATCGAGATCCTGGACGAGGATCTGGAAATTATGCGCGAGGCCGCGCTCTACAACGACTACCTGGGCGTTAACAACTACCAGTGCCGCTTCTTGAAGGCTTACGACGGCGAGAACGACCTGCACCACAACGGTACGGGCGAGAAGGGCACTGGCCGCTGGCGCGTCAAGGGCATTGGCGAGCACGTGAACAAGCCCGGCATCCCCACCACCGACTGGGACTGGATCATCTATCCCGAGGGTCTGTTCGATCTGCTCGTCTACATTAAGCAGCGCTACCCCAACTACAAGCAGATCTTCATTACCGAAAACGGCATGGGCTACAAGGACCCCTACAAGGACGGTTTTGTGGACGACCAGCCGCGCATCGACTACATCGAGCAGCACCTACGCTGGTTGCTCAAGGCCATGGAGGTGGGCGTCAACGTGGGCGGCTACTTCCTGTGGAGCCTGCAGGACCAGTTCTCCTGGACCAATGGCTACAACAAGCGCTATGGCTTCTTCTACGTTGACTTTGAAACCCAGAAGCGCACGCCCAAGGCAAGCGCCTACTGGTATAAGCACGTGGCGCAGACCCGTCGTCTGGACTAGCGGCTTTCAACTAGCGGTTGGCGGAATTGCCCCGCTCACATAACCTGTCCCCATTTCTCAGCCGGGGGCGGCACGTCACACGGCGCGCCGCCCCCGGTCTTTTGTTTTTGTTCGGCCTGGGGGCCGTTTGTCTCGATCTGTAACATCTAGCCGAGATTTTGGGTCCTAACTGTTACAGATTGAGACGAACGAATCCGAACCTACGCCCGCAGGTCCTTCACGCTGGAACGCTCGACCAACACGCCCGAGACGAGCGTACGGCTTCTGGAGCTCGGGGCTTCCAGACCTGCGACGACCTCATTAAGCGCACGGACGCCCAGTTCGCGGTGACGGAACTTCACTGACGTCAGAATCGAGTTGGGAATCGTCTTGTAGAGCTCATCGTCGAAGCCGATCACGGACACGTCGTCGGGCACACTCAGACCCTTGTCACGTAGAGCCATCATCACGCCGTTTGCCATGCAGTCGTTAGCAGCGAGGACCGCCGTGCAATCGGGTTTATCGGCAAGCACAAGGCCCGCGGCATAGCCACTATCCGCATTCCAATCGCCTTGCAGAGGCTCGGGCGGCTCAATGCCACGCGCCTCGAGCGCCGCTCGCCAACCTTTCATACGGCACTGGCTCGACAGCGCTTCTTTCTTACCAGAGACGAAGTACACGTTCTTGTGCCCGCGATTCAAGAAGTACTCGCACGCCATGCGCGCGCCGCCCTCTTGGTCGTCACTGACGGTGGAGCAGGTAGGATGTTCCATTGATGTGATAATCACCGTCTTGAGGTCTTTCGGCGCCTCAAAGGTATCAAAGTCATCGACCATCTGGCGCAGATTGAAGATCATGCCGTCGACGGGAAGCTGCGACATCCTGCGCGCCGCATCGGCAAGGGTCATCTTCTCCCCCGCCCGCTTTTTGATCATCGTGAGCGCAAAGCCTCGCTCTTCGGCGGCATCGGCGATACCGTCAATCATGTCCACGGCACCGCCCGACAAGTGGAACAGCACAACGCCGATGCACCCGTAACGGCCCAACTTGAGCGAACGAGCGGCAAAGTTGGTTCGAAATCCGAGCGCCTCCATTGCCGAATGGACCTTATCGCGTGTCGACTCTCGCACGCTATCGGGCTCGTTGATCACACGCGAAACCGTCTTGAGAGAAACACCCGCGGCAATCGCCACGTCGTTCATCGAGACGTTTTTCTTGTCCATCGTTGTCACTGCTTCTCCACTCGATTCTCTATCACTTTTTTTGCGTTCTAGCATACACCACCTGCCTGACTGATAAATCAACCGTTTACCGAACAATATCGACCACTCACCCGTATATCCTTGTTGCTCTTCCAAAAATGTCTTACGTTGTCATTAACGAAATGACAACGTTGTCATTTCGCAATGCCTTCCTTAAGCAGGAAGGCTTCCGGGCAGTCCTGACCATCCATCGACGACCAGTTCCATCCACATGTATCGAGCATCAAGTAGCAAAGGAGCTCTATGGACGCCATCGTAAAGATGCTCGAAAAGCATCAGCCGTTCTTTGAGAAAATCTCGAGGAACATATACCTCCAGGCCATCAAGGACGGATTCCTTGGGTGCATGCCCATTGTCCTCACCTCTTCGATCTTCCTGCTCATTGCCACCCTTCCCGGCGTCGTTGGCGTCACGCTGCCCCAGCCGCTCATCGACTGGTGCAACAAGCTGTACAACTTCACCATGGGCGTCATGGGCATCATGGTTGCCGGCACCACTGCCAAGAACTTCACGGCGTCCATGAACCGTCGCATGCCCGCCGGCAAGGTGCTCAACGACGGCTCCACCATGGTTGCCGCCCAGTGCAGCATGCTGCTGCTCGCTGTTACGCAGTTCACCACCAAGTTCAACGGCTCCGAGCTTTCGGTCTTCGATTGCACCAGCATGGGTACGCGCGGTCTGTTCTCGGCCTATATCGCCGCGTTCATTACCGTGTGGGTCTATAAGTTCTGCGTCTCCCGCGATCTGACCATTAAGCTGCCCAAGGAGGTCCCGGGCGCCATCGCTCAGAACTTCCGCGACATCATCCCCTTTGGCGGCGCCGTCATCATCTGCGGCATCATCGATGTCGTCGTGCGCAACCTCATGGGCGTTCCGTTCTCCGAGCTGCTCATCAAGCTGCTCTCCCCGCTCTTCACTGCGGCAGAGACCTACCCCGGACTCATCCTTATTCAGGCAGCCACCGCGTTCTTCTGGTTCATCGGCGTCCACGGCCCCTCGATCGTCCAGCCGGGCATCGACCCCATCCGTCTTGCCAACCAGGCCGAGAACCTGCAGGTTCTGCTGGCCGGTGGCCACCCCGCCCACTCCCTCACCTTTAACATGTCGCTCGTGGGCGAGTTCGGCGGCACCGGAGCCACGTTCATCGTGCCGCTTCTGCTGATTCTCTTTATGAAGTCCAAGCAGCTCAAAGCCGTCGGTAAGGCCTCGATTGTTCCTGTTGCCTTTGCTGTCAACGAGCCGCTGCTCTTTGGCGCGCCGATGATCCTTAACCCCTACATGCTCATCCCCTTTGTTGCCGCCGGCTGCGTCAACGTGAGTGTTGCCAAGTTCTTTATCGATAACGTGGGCATGAACGGCTTCTCCTTCGTGGTGCCTTGGGCCACCCCCGCCCCCATCGGCATCTTCATCACCACGAACTTCCAGCTTATCGCCCTGGTGTTTGTCGCAATCATCATCTTGCTGGACGCCATCATCTACCTGCCGTTCTTGAAGGCATACGATAAGCTGCTCTGCGACCAGGAGGCCGAGCGCGCCGCCGAGCTGGGTCTCGAGTCCGATGGTGCTGCCACCATCGCCGCCAGCACCTCTGCGCCCGCTGTCGAGCAGACCACCGCTTCCGTCGAGCCGACCGCCGCTGCCGCCGACAGCAAGCCTGTCGCCGATCAGCCCGAGCCCGCCTCCGACGCATCCGCCAAGAAGGATGTCGATGGCCTGAAGGTCCTCGTCCTGTGCGCCGGCGCCGGCACCTCTGCCATGCTCGCCAACGCCATCAAGGAAGGTGCCGCACAGACCGGAGAGAACATCGCTTCCTCCGCAGGCGCCTATGGTCAGCACACTGCCATCATGGATCAGTACGACGTTATCGTGCTTGCCCCGCAGGTCCGTAGCTACTACAACGACATGAAGGCCGACACCGATCGCCTGGGCATTAAGCTGCTCGCTCCCCGCGGTAAGGAATATATCGACCTTACCCGCGACCCCGCTGGCGCCATCAAGTGGCTCCGCGAGAACCTCGACTAGTTCCTCCCTCTGTTGGTGCCCGGACCCCCAGTTTGGGCACCTCCCCCTATTCGTATCCCACAGAAAGGATGACTCATGACCAACCCCATGCAGTTCCCCGACGGCTTTGTGTTTGGCGGCGCCACCGCTGCTTACCAGGTTGAGGGCGAGACCCGTACGCACGGCAAGGGCAAAGTGCCCTGGGACGATTTCCTGGCAGCCCAGGGTCGCTTCTCCCCCGACCCCGCAAGCGATTTCTACAACAAGTACCCGGTCGATATCGACCTGTGCCAGCGCTTCGGCATCAACGGTATCCGTGTCTCCATCGCTTGGAGCCGCATCTTCCCCAGCGGCACTGGTGAGATTAACCCCGAGGGTGTTGCCTTCTATCACGAGCTCTTTGCCACCTGCAATAAAGCCGGCGTTATCCCCTATGTCACGCTCGATCACTTCGATACGCCCGAGGCCTTTTACCAGAACGGCGGCGAGGGCTTCCTGACGCGCACGACGATCGACGCCTTTGTCGAGTACGCCAAGTTCTGCTTTGCCGAGTTCACCGAGGTCAAGCACTGGTTTACCTTTAACGAGATTCCCGCGACCGCCGAGGGCAGCTTTATCGTCGGCAACTGGCCGCACGGCGAGAAGTATCGCCTGGACAAGGCCTTCCAGCTTATGCACAACATGATGGTGGCCCATGCCAAGGCCGTCGTCGCCTTCCATGAGGGCGGCTTTGAGGGCGAGATCGGCATTGTCCAGAACCTGGAGCCCAAGTATCCCCTCGATCCCAACAATGCCGCCGACTGCGAGGCAGCTCGCATGGCCGACGTCATCAACAACCGCTGGGTACTCGACGCCACCTTCCGCGGCCACTATGCAGCCGACACCATGGAGGCTGCGACCAAGCTGGCCCATATCGCCGGCGGCGAGCTCGACGTCCGCGACGAGGACATCGCCGCGCTGACCGCCGCGCTCCCCTACAACGATTGCCTGGGCGTCAACACCTACAAGTGCCAGTTCCTGCGCGCTGCCGAGGGCGAGAACGACATCAACCACAATGGCACCGGCGACAAGGGCTCCTCGCGCTGGTTCCTCAAGGGCGTGGGCGAGTCATGCGTGCGCGAAGGCATACCCACCACCGATTGGGACTGGATCATCTATCCCGAGGGCCTCTACGACCTGCTGCTCCGCATTAAGAACGATTACCCCAACTACAAGAAGATCTACATCACCGAGAACGGCATGGGCTATAAGGACGACTTTGAGGACGGCTTTATCGACGACGCCCCTCGCATCGACTATATGCGTCAGCATCTCGCATGGATCCTCAAGGCAATCGACGGTGGCGTTAACGTCGACGGTTACTTTGTGTGGTCGCTGCAGGACCAGTTCTCCTGGACCAACGGCTATAACAAGCGTTACGGCCTGTTCTACATCGACTTTGAGACCCAGAAGCGCTACCCCAAGGCGAGCGCGTACTGGTACAAGAACGTCGCGGAGACCGGCCTGCTCATGGCCTAGTTTCCGCCGCATACCCCCTGTCGGCCGCATGCGAATCCCTCCACGGGTTCGTATGCGGCCTTTTTGTTTTTGGTGGGCCCGAGCGGATCATTCGTCTCGATCTGTAACATCTAACTGGGATTATCGGTCTTAAATGTTACAGATCGAGACAAACAGGAGTCCGGTCAAAAAATCTCAATCTGTAACACGTAGCCCACTTTCGACCGTCCACCTGTTACAGATCAAGACAATAAGATAGTCAAATCCGAACTTTCCAAGCAGTTATGAAGCATGGTTTCTAGTTTTCGGTATCACGAACATACTTTCGGTATCATTTAATGGTATTATGATATCGAAAGTGTGTTCGTGATACCGAAAGGAGCCGCATGCGCCAGTTCGATTACACCACAGTCCCAGCGGAACTCGAAGCAACTCCAATCACCAACCTCCTCCTCTCGATACGCGAGCATAAAGGCCGACAGCTTGCTCTGAGTCAAGTCAAACCCGAACTTCTATCGTCCCTTATGGAGGAAGCTAAGATCCAAAGCACCCAATCCTCCAACGGACTTGAAGGAATTGTTACCACCCAAAAAAGACTCAAAGCGATCATGGCGTATTCCGCCAAGCCAAGCTCCCGCGCAGAGGAAGAAATCGCTGGATACCGAGATGTGCTGTCGCTTATTCACGGGCAACACGATTCCATTCCCGTAACGCCATCGGTCATTCTGCAGTTGCATCGTGACCTCATGGTACACACAGCAATCTCGTATGGGGGCCATTGGAAAGATAGCGATAACGAAATCATCTCCATCGACGATCAAGGCAATCGATTTGTGCGCTTTAGGCCGCCTTCGGCCCTAGCAACCCCGGGACTTATTAAAGAAGCCTGCCAGTCCCTCAACGACGCCTTATCTCGTCAAGTTTGCGACCCCCTCCTTATATCATTCCGCTTCATCTTCGATTTTGTCAGCATTCATCCCTTCAACGATGGCAATGGCAGGATGAGCCGGCTCCTTACAACGCTGCTACTCGAAAAGACTGGATACGACGTTGCGCGTTACATCAGCATCGAACGACTTATTGAAGACAACAAGGCGCTCTACTACAACGCCCTCGCTGCAAGCTCCGCTGGATGGAATGAAAATCAAAACACCGAAGCACCCTTTATCCGTTTCATGCTCGGAACAACCCTGGCCGCCTACCGACAGCTCGAGCAGCGTACCTTAATTGAATCAAGCACTCGTCCTATGTCGAAGCAAGCGCGCATCGCCGTTCTATTTCAACAGAGACCCGGCGTCATTAAGAAATCCGACATCCGATCCAACTGCCCCGATATCAGCGAGGTTACCGTTAAACGAACCCTCGGTCAGCTTGTTAGTTGCAGCGCAATCGAAAAAACAGGAGCGGGTCGTTCGACGGGCTACATACTCAAAGACGTCCATGCTCTAGAACTATTCTTGCAATCCACAATACCCGATAGCGAGGCCGCAATAACAAAAGAGGCTCCAAAGGATAAGCTCCTTGAACGTGTAAACCACGCCGAGGATGAAAGCAGGGAGGGGCTCTATGAAGACTACGATTCATTCTCAAGGGACATAAAGACGAAATACGGAGTCTAGTCATATCCCAGAATAGCCTCATCCTTGTTGCCCAAAGTTATTTACGCGTCATTGTGAAGCGATAACCCCTGCGCCGGCAGGGAGCAGAAGTATCGCCTGCAGCGCTAGCTAGCAAATGACCTGCGTGTGTTCCTCGATGGCGGCGCGATCCTCGGCGGCAATACCCGGCTCGCACACCACGGCGTCCAAATTGTCCAGGCGGCAGAAGGTGTAGAAGTCGCGCTTGCCGATCTTGCTGGAGTCGGCGATCAGATAGCGCGAGTCGGCCTTGATAAAGGCGAGCTGCTGGATACGGCCCTCGTCCATGTTGGACGTAGATACGTCACCGTCCAAGATGCCGTTGGCACCGATAAACGCCGCGTCGATGCCCAGCGCACGCAGGGTATCCTCGGCCGTTGGCCCCACAAAAGCGGCAGTGCGGCGACGGTACATACCGCCCACGAGGCACAGGTCGCAGTCCTCGCGCGCCTCGAGCAGGTTAAACACCGAAAGCGAATTGGTCACAATGCGCAGACGAAACGCCGGCAACATCGAGGCCATCTGCTCAACCGTGGTGCCTGTCCCCAAAAAGATGGTCGAGCCTTCCTCGATAAGCTCCACAGAACGGCGCGCAATCTGCAACTTTTCCTCGGCATGCTTCGTGCGCTTTTCGCTGTGCGAATACTCATGGCGCAGCATAGCGTGTGGACGGCCCTGCGCACTGCGGGCTCCGCCGTGCACGCGCTCGATCTCGCCCAGGCTCGCGAGCTCCTCAAGATCGCGACGAATCGTCATGTCCGAGACGCCCAGTGCATCCGAAATCTCCTTGACCGAGACCGTGCCCTGCTCTTCGAGCAGCTGACGAACCCTATCCTGTCGCTCTGCCTTAATCACGATGAATCCTCGCCGTTCTTTGCGCGCATATCATTCAAACAGTAACGAACAAATTGTATCAGACTCGTGCGCGTCAAAAATGAATGCCCGCACAGTTCCAATCATCACTTTTTTGAGAAAAATACCCCCGGCTTTAGTGGGGTGTAGTGATAATCTCGCCTGTTCGCGCTACAGTTTGTCGGAAATACCTCGATGTTAGGAACCAAATGATCACTTCCGAGCTTTTCGGCACCGCGCCGTGCGGTACCCCCGTTCATCGTTACACCCTCAACGGGCCCGAGATCTGCGTTCGCATTATGGACTATGGCGCCACCGTGCTGGGTATCGATGTGCCCGACATTCCCGGCAACGTGCGCGATGTGGTGCTGGGCTTCGATAAGCTCGAGGATTACTTTGACAACCCCGCCTGCTTTGGCGCGACCATCGGACCTGTGGCCAACCGCACTGCAGGTGCCACGATCACCATCGCCGGCACGGACTGGCATATGCCCGCCAACGAGGGCACCAACAACCTGCACAGCGATCTTGAGCATGGTCTGCACAAGCGCGTATGGGACGTTGAGCTCGACGAGGTCCACAATGCCGTGCGCATGACCACCTCGCTTGAGGACGGTGAGCTGGGCCTTCCCGGCAACCGCACCTTTACGGCCGCGTTTACCGTGACGCGCACCGGCTGCTTCCGTATCGAATATGGCTGTGAGAGCGACCGCGCCACGTACGTGTCCATGACCAACCACACGTACTTTAACCTTGCCGGTCACAACGCCGGCATGGACTGTGAGCACTTCTTTGTTGCTAACGCTGCCCACTACCTGCCCATCAACGAGCAGAATATCCCCACCGGAGAGATCGCTCCGGTCGAGGGCACGCCGTTTGACTTCCGTGAGCTGCGCCCCGTCGCGCCCGGCATGGAAGCCGACGACCCGCAGATTAAGCAGGCCCGTGGCTACGACCACTGCCTGTGCATTGATGGCTATCAGTACGGCCGTAATCTGCGCCGCGCGATGCACGTCGAGGAGATGTGGACCGGCCGTGAGCTGGACTATTACACCACTGCCCCGGGCGTGCAGCTCTACACCGGCAACTGGCTGGGCGACGAACACGCCAAAGACGATGCCAACTATGGTTGGGGCGCCGGCTTTGCCCTCGAGGCCGAAATGTATCCTGACACGCCGCACCATGCGCTGTTCCCCCAGGGCATCGTGGGCCCCGGTCATCCCTACAGCAATGTGATCGAATACCACTTTATGAGGCACTAGGCCCACAACGCGACATATCGCACAGCAACGCCCGCCGGCACACCGCCGACGGGCGTTTTTCATCTTTTGGGCTCTTTTTCGCTGTGACTGTATGAGTGACATATCAAAACTATGCCCATTTACTACGCTTAGCCCGGGATGCTCGACCATGCACCGGTTTTTGTTAAATGCGCGAGCCGTCTACCTGCGGTTTTGTTTTTCTCAAATTCGACATGCTCGGCGATAACCGATCAAACGTAGTAAATGGGCATAGTTTTTGACAGGCGGCATCGCGCGCGTCCCTCGCAAGGGCAAAATGATCCGTTTTCCTCCGTCCCCAAGGGATCAGTTGAACAGATTGTCGATGGGATCGGGGGCGGAACTGGGGAGATAGCGGATTTCTAGCTCTATGCCGAGTTCTTGCAGCTCTTTGAGGGCGGCAACGTCGGCATCGTCTATGGCGACCGCGGGCGTTACAGAGCGTTTGCCCTCCCCTGCCTGTATATGGCCAATGCTAATCTTGGTAATCGGCACACCACCCTTAACCAGCGCGAGTGCATCGGCGGGTGAGGCCACCATGATCAGAATCAACTGGCGCGGCGTTGCGGTATGAATGATGTCGATGGTCCTTTGCACCGAGAAAAACCGCGTCCACACGCCCTCGGGCGCCGCGACCCTCATAGGCGCCCACTTGCGCGAATCCGCCGCGATCTCATCGTTGACGATTAGGACAAGGTTGGAGCCCACGGCTTCGTTCCACAGCTCAACGTCTTGCCCGTAAATGAAGCGGTCATCGATACGCGTGAGAAGGATCCTGGGTTGAGCCATCACTGCCCCATTCTGCTTGAGACCCGTAAGAGCAAGACATCACGCCTCTAATATTAGTGCATTTAAAGTGAGAAAAGCCGTCAGAACACTTGCGCGGATTTGCGATGTCCCGTATCATAGACAGCCGTTGACGCCTCAGTTGCGTCACCACATGGCCGCCAGCGTAGCTCAGTTGGTAGAGCACCGCTCTCGTAAAGCGGGGGTCACCGGTTCGAGCCCGGTCGCTGGCTCCATTGCACAAGATAGCCGCCTTCGGGCGGCTTTTTTTGTTACCGATTTCAGGCGCACATCCGCCGGAATTCGCCCACTCGGTGGACTTCGGGTTTAATGCTTAGGGGCGGGGATTTACCAAAGTGAAATTTTAATGAAAAGAAACCCAGCTGCAACAATTGCCATGGCGAGGGCTCGAATTGGCCATATAGATCTAAAATAGTCACGATACCTTCTCTTTTGCTGAAACGATATATCTATACAAGGTTGTGAGCGGAAAACAAAAAATACGTCGATTGCTATCCGACAAACGGGTCTGGAATTGCATTCACCGGCATTTCGGGGCAGATTGATACACATGTACGAAAGGGAACCTATGTGGTGCGTTGGGTTGGAGCTGCTGCAGGCCCGATATGGATTGCGGTCTTGCGCCCCGATGTCCAAATAGGTTTCTCTCTCTAGACGGGAAGTTGCTCATGGACGCCATATATGACGGAGATGACTGGGTCGATCATTATACTTGGCGCCTGGTCGGCTCGAACGACAATGGGGTTGTGGTGTTTGATGGACTATGTCCAAAGCATCTCCATCCTTTTGTCTCGTCGTTAATTGAGAGTTCCGCTCGTGTTGCCCCCTACAGCTCGGCATCGCTTCATGATACGGACGTTTTGAAGACCATAAGGGAATCAATTGACGATGGCACGATGAGCGGCCCGCTGTTTTCTCGGCTTGTGGGGCTAGATGAGATTGGCTCGAAACGACTGCTTGCGGGCGAAAAAGTGGAACTCACTTATCGGTCGATGATTTCAATCCTGCGGCTAGCCGATGTTCTTCGCAAATAAATCCAAGCAAAACGCCGCCGGCAACTCCCCTACTCAACAAAAAAGCCCCGCCAACCGCAATCCCCAAGGGAACCGCGATTAACGGGGCTCAAGCGCGCTCCTCAATGGAATCACGTCATCAGACGAGCAGCTCAGCCGAGCAGTGCGCTACTCCTCCCAGTAAGCGTCTGCAAGCAGCTTAAAGCAGATCTTCTTGACCGGCTGTGCGCCATCGCCCGGGAACTCGAGCGTGGGCATGTGAGGCTCGCCGGCAACAAACAGCGCGAACTTGTCGTCGGCAAGATCGCCGGCGATCGAAGCGTCGGAATCGACCAGATCGTAGTCGTCCTTCTCGTCAAACTCCTGAACCAACGTCAGGCTGCCCGTGGCAACCTTAAAGGCCTCGCGACCCTCGACATCGATCTGCAGGTCGTGATAGCGCTGATGCGTCTCATAGTGAGCCTCAGCCTCGGGACGCGTCGTGGGAGCCATGACGTTCGCATAGACCTTGTCGCCCAGAATCGGATGGCTGCCGACCTCGAGCTGCGCCGGGTCGTTCTCCTCGAGCCAGTCGATCAGCACGTCGAGGCCCTTGAGCATTCCGCGATACTCCTCGATATCGCCCAATGCACCGTAAATCATCTAAATCCCCTCTCGGATCGTTTCCTTGGCGGCTACTCGGCAAACGCATTACCAAAGCTGTTGCCGCCCACATACGTCTCGACCAGGGTAAGGTCGGGATTGAACACGACAACGTCGGCGTCGCGCCCCGACATAATGCTATCGCACTTGTCGTCGACATGAGCTAGCAATCGATGCCGGGGCCGACGCCCAAGCCCTTACAGCTCGGTCACGACAACGCCGTTGTAGACCTCATCCCAACGATCCATAACCAAGTGGCCAGTCATGGGATCCATGGCGTTGAGCTTGCCGCAGGTGTTGGCGGTACGCAGCACCGTCTCGTCGTCTGCGCCAGCAGCAATGGCATGCGCGAAGCCTGCGATAGTGGAGTCACCAGAGCCCGTGGCGTTAACGGCAGGGATATCGGGCGTCTTTGCGCGGAACGCACGGCCGTTGTGGAAGCCAACGGAGCCGGCAGCACCCATGGACACGACGACCCAGGGGATATCGGAGAAGCGGGCATCAGAGGCGAGCGCGGCGCGGAGCTCGTCCACATCGTCGGTGGTAAAGCTCGTACCCAGAAGGCCGTTGATCTCGGTCAGGTTGGGCTTGACCAGCTCGGGCTTAATTTCGGACTTAAGGGCGGCCTCGAGAGAGGCACCCGAGGTATCGAGCAGCACCTTGGCTCCGGCGTTCTCGGCAATGCCCGTGATCTTGGCGTAGTAGTCCGCCTCGACGCCGCGGGGCAGCGAACCCGAGATGGTGACGACGTCGGCCTTACCTGCAAGCTCGGTAAACTTGGCGGTAAAGGCATCGAGCTCCTCGGGGGCAATCGTCGGGCCGCTCTCGAGCAGCTCGGTCTGATTGCCGGCATGAAGGATATTGAGGCAGATGCGGGTCTCGCCCTTGATGGGCACAAAATCATTCTTAATGCCGTTGGCATCCATGAGCTCTGCCATATAGGCGCCCATATGACCACCAAGCAGGCCGGTTGCCACAACGTCGTCGCCCAGCTGGCCCAGGACGCGGGCTACGTTAAGGCCCTTGCCGCCGGCGGTCTTTTCGGGCGTCACACGGTTGACGTCGTCGATAATGAGCTCATCGAGCTGATAGCGCGTATCGACAGACGGGTTCATCGTGACGGTGAGGATCATTTTTAGCTCCTTATCTCGCAGGCTCCTTGTGCCTCGCGATACGAGTCGACAAAACGGAATTACAGAATCTCAATCGTGAACGAGCGCACGATGGTTTCTTTGGGCTTGGCGATAAGGCAGCCGCGCTTGTGCTCAAGCACGTCGTCCTCATCGGAGCAGGTCGAAAGGCCACCCCAGGGTTCAACTGCCACAAAATCGCCCTCGGGCTTACTCCACACAATGAGATACGGGAAGCCCTCAAAGCTCAGACGAACACCCTTGTCCTCGCCCTTCTTGGAAAGCGTGACCTGACGGCTCTCGAGCACGTCAAAGATGGTCTCCGCAAAATCGAAGAGCTCGTGCGACAGGGGCAACGTCTTTCCCACCATGGGGTTCTTGGAGCGGTTTGCCACGTCAATCAATCCAGTCGAGGGAACGGCGGTGCAGAGCTCCGCAGCCTCGTCTTTCTCAAAGCGCAACTCGTAGTCCGTATAGGCCTCGCCCTCATCGAGCGGACACCTAAAGCCGGGATGACCGCCGATAAAGAACGGCATGTCCTCAGTCCCCTCGTTGGTCACCTCATAGGAGACGCGAACGGCATCCCCCTCAAGCGTATAACGAGCGACAAGCTTAAACGGATACGGATAATCGCTCAGCAGCGCGGCGTTATCCTCCGAAGCCAGGCACATCGCCAGCTCGTTCTCGCTCTGGCTCAGCAGCTTCCACTCTTGCTTGCGCGCAAAGCCGTGGCGGGCGAGCTTCACATGATGCCCGGCAAACGTCATGGCGCTATCATCGCGCAGGCCTCCGCAAATCGGGAAGCAGACCGGCGCCTGACCGGACCACACCGCGGGGTCACCCTGCCACAAATACTCGCGACCGTCGGCCTCAATCGAGGTAAACGAGCCGCCAGCCGTGGAAACCTTAATAGAAATCGAATCGTTGGAAAGAGCGTATTCCATTACCCATCCTTTCGAACAACTGCTTTTTTTGCTCGCAAGTACCCGTCTCGGCCCTGACCAAGGGACAAAACCCGCACGCTCATCGATGTGTCTGGTATCCCAGCCATGCAACGGGGCACCATACAGACATTGATGCAATTACAGCTGAAAGGCCTTCTTATGCGAACCATCATCCTCTACGCCTCGCGCCATCACGGCAATACGAAAAAGCTCGTGGACGCCATCGTCGAGGCGCACCCCGAAATCGATACCCTCGACGTCAAGACGCTCGGCAAAAACGAGTACCCCGACCTGCACGAATATCATCTGATCGGCGTCGCTACGGGCATTTATTACTCAGAGATCGACAAAGATATGGCACGCGTGCTCACGAACGTGCTGCAGCCGCAGGACAAGGTGTTTGGCCTTATGACCTACGGTGGCAAAAACAAGTGGTACGGCAAGGATATCGATGGTATCTGCCGCATGAGGCGGGCCATCTTTATGGGTGCCTACGGCTGCCCCGGCTTTGATACGTGGGGGCCGTTCAAACTCACCGGCGGTGTCCAAAAGGGACACCCGACCGCTGAGGAAATTAAGAGCGCCGTCGACTTCTTCGACAAGATCGAAGACGAGTATGGCGACATCATCGTCGAAGAGTACGCCAAGCGCGAGAAGCGTCTAGCCTACGAAAAGGGGCATCCTGCGGGAGGTCTTGTGGCCGGCGTCAAGCGCACGGCAAAGAAGATCGCTAACAAGCTGTAACTGTTAAGGTGCTTTTGAGCGTTTAACCCATACGGCGGGTCCGAGCAGATTCGGGCCCGCCGTTTTTTCTATCGTTACTCGGTAAAGGCGTTGCCGACGCTCTGACCGCCAACATACGTCTCGACGAGGGTGAGCTCATGGTCGAACACGACAAAGTCGGCGTCGCGACCCGGCATGATGCTGCCGCACTTATCCTCGATGTGCGCAGAGCGAGCCGGCACCTCGGTTGCCATGCGAATGGCGATATCGGCGCTGGCGATACCCCAATCGACAATGTTCTTGACGCCTTGGGCAAGCGTAAGCACCGAGCCGGCAATGCTCTTGCCATCGGCAAGCCAGCACAGGTTGTCCTTCATGATGACGTCCATGCCGCCACTGGTGTAGCTGCCCTCGGGCATGCCGCCGCAGCCAAGGCAGTCGGTGATGAGCACCGTATGCTGCCAGCCCTTTGCCTGCAGCAGCGCCTTGATGGCAGCAGGGTTTACGTGTTTGCCGTCACAGATGATCTCGGCGTAGGTCTCGGGCGTGGACATGGCAGCGCCCACGACGCCGGGCTCACGGTGATGCAGCCCGCGCTGACCGTTATAGGTGTGCGTAAAGCAGCTGGCACCGCCGTTGATGGCGGCGATGCACTCATCGTAGGTGGCGTCGGAGTGACCGATGCTGGTCACCACACCCTTAGCGTTCAGAGCAGCCGCATAAGCAGCGGCACCATCGCGCTCGGCCGCCATGGCGCTCTTGACGATGCGGCCGCCGGCAGCCTCCTGCCACTGATCGAAGACCTCCTCGGAGGGATCGATAAGATAAGCGGGGTTCTGCGCACCCACGTGCTTCATGGTAAAGAAGGGGCCCTCCAGGTAGATGCCTTGGATACGAGCACCACAGAAGTCGGGGCCGCGGCCCTCGTCCGCCTGGGCGATGGCGGCGCAGGCGTCCTTGATCTGCTCGACGCCATCGGTGAACGTCGTGGGCAGCCAGCTGGTGGTACCGCGACGGGCGAGCTCGGTCGAGCTGATATCGATGCCCTCGGGATCGTTATCGGTAGTCGAGTGGTTGTAGAAACCATGGATGTGAGTATCGACCATACCCGGTGCGATCCACGATCCCGTGTAGTCCCTGATCTCGCAAGAGGGCCCGTCGGCCTGCCAGGCGCCAAAGACGCCATCCTCGACCATAAGATAGCCGCCCAGTTGCGGACCTGCCGGCAAGAAGAACTTGTCAGCCTTAATTGCGTACGTGCTCATATGCACTCCTTGCTTCTAAAGCAGTTGACTGTAGTGATGCTTATACCCAGCTCACATAAAACAAAAAGCGCCCGCCCGCCGTTATGAGCGGACGGGCGCCCTTACAGGGGGACGCGATTAAGCGGTGAAGGGGTGAATCGTCACGCCCTTAACCACGCGGTTGACCGTGCCGGTGGGGCTCGGCGTATCGGGCGTGTTGCCCACGCGCACGGAGTTGAGCAAGCTGATAGTCTGGGCAAACATCACGAACGGCAGAGCAAGGTAGCCCTCGGGAAGCGCCTCGTAGCCCTTAAAGGTGAAGGACTCGCCCTCGTAGACGGTAGCGCCATCCTGCTGAACGGCAACGGTGCGCTGAGCAATATCGTCGCCACCGATCTCGTTGAGGATGTCGATGTCGTACTGGCGGGTGTAGGCGTCGTTGTTGACGAACACGAAGACGAGGGTCTTGTCGTCGACGAAGGACTTGGGTCCGTGACGATAGCCCATGGAAGTGTCGTAAGAAGTGGCAACCAGGCCGTGAGCGAGCTCGAGGATCTTGAGCTGGCTCTCCTGGGCAAGGCCACCGAAGGAGCCAGAACCCAAGTAGGTCACGCGGTTGAAGTCGCCAGCCAGGTAATCGGCGATCTCGGACTCGCGAGCGATAACCTCCTCGCCCATCTTGGCGATGGTCTCGACCCACTCGGCCTTCTGCTCGTCAGAGGCCGTATCGAAAATAAGGGTAGAGAGCAGGGTCATGCAGGAATAAGAACCGGTCATGGCGAAGCCCTTGTCGTTGGCGCGCGGAATGAGCAGCGTCAGCGCGTTGGGATCATCGGCAGACTCAACGGCAAGCTTGCCCTCGGGAGCGCAGGTGATGTTGAGGAACTTGACGTTGTGGACGAGCTCCTTGGCAACGGCAACGGCGGCAAGGCTCTCGGGGCTATTGCCAGAGCGGGCAAAGGAAACCACGAGCGTGGGATCCTCGGCGCGCAGGAAGTCGCGCGGGGCGCTCACGATGTCGGTCGTGGCGATGGGCTTAAAGTCGTAGAGATCAGTGTTACCAGCGTGACGCAGGTACGGGGCGCAGGTATCGCCAACGTAGTCGGACGTACCGGCACCGGTGAAGACAACGGACAGACGGCCCTCGCCCATAGCGCGAGCCTCGGCCAGGAAGGCCTCGATGGCCTCCTTGTTCTCGCGATAGATGTTGAGCGTATCACGCCAAAGCTCGGGCTGCTGAGCAATCTCGGCCGTGGTGATCTGGGCGCCGAGCTCGGTAAGCTCCTCGACACTCTTCTCGAACATTTCTAATACCTCTTTCTTTACTAAATTGTCTGATATACAAAGACTTAATCTGAAAAGTTAAATCGGGTAGTAGTCATAGGCTGTTTTTCTTTCGTTAGCACTCGTATCCGATCACAGAGTATCTCGATAATGAGAAATCCTGTACTTCAACTTGTCCGCACGAGCCACCGAAAGCGTGAACTCGACAACATCATTTTGGGTGTTGTGAGTAGTTCGGACTATGTCCAGAACTGGCGCACCCTCACCAATACCTAGAAGCCGAGCGTCACATGGACGTGCTATACCCGCAGAGAACTCCTCATCCGCTACTCGAATTTTCTGCTGATAATCCTGCTCAATAACATCGTAAAGGGGCTTTTGTTCGAGTAGAGGACGCTTGAGTGAAATAAAGAGCCTTGCTGGAAGATAGCTACGCTCAACCATCATAGGTATACCATCTGCCATTCGTAAACGTTTGAGTTTTAATACCTTTTCACCCAAATGAATCCCCATTTGCATCGAGAGCGTTTTATCTGCTTCCATTTCACAGAACTCTAAGATGGTTGTTTCTGGCAGCCGGCCCATCGCTTTCATCTGTTCAGTAAAACTGTACGATTGGGTAAGATTTGTTGCTTGAGCCAGTCGATCGGCAACAAACGTACCGCGACCTTGTTTTCGCACAATCCGACCAAGATACTCAAGTTCCTGAATTGCAAGCCGGACAGTCGACCGCGAAAGCCCGAAACGTTCGGCAAGCTCACGTTCGGACGGAATCAAATCACCTGGCTGATATTCATGATCAATTTTTTCGATCAGAATATCTACGAGCTGGTCATATAGCGGTTGTCTGTGCCTCGTGCACGTCATGATATTCTCCACGTAATGAGCAATTGACCAATACTTCAGCCTTCAGGTAACGCACCAACATGTCCAATAAATGGGCTAATAGCGACACTACATCTCATCGTCTTCATCAATGTCAGCACTCTCGAGTTTCTTGAGATCGACTCCCTCACGACCAACGACCCGTGCGCGTTCGGCAAGTTCATCAAGCGTTGGGTCTCCAAACGCACGCGTCATAACGAGCTCCACCAACATAGGTAGATTTGTACCGGTGACAACGGTCACGTTATCGAGCTCAGTCGTCATTGGGATAGCTTGATTGAACGGAGTACCGCCAAGCAAATCAACAAACACCAATACGCCATCACAAGCTTGACGCATCTTGGCAATGCAGGTTCGCAAATCATCACCAAAAGTAACCGCCTCCGAGCCCGCAAAAGGAACTACCTCAAAATTAGGCTGTTCGCCGGCGACCATATCCACAGCGCTTTTCAAACCAGGTGCAAACTGACCGTGACCAGTTAGTACAAATCCAATCATTCTATCTACCTTTCTACCGTTCGCTTTCTCTAGCCATAGAACCCCTCAAAAGGGCTCTTACGACCACTGCATCATTAAAGTTTAGTGAGTATTTTGTTTTATCGTGGGAGGTCTGTGAGCGTCTCTAAGCTGCTTTTCCAGGTTGCGATATCTACGTGCTTCGCCCTTGTTCCCGCTGCTCTCATATTGATATGAAAGCAGCAGATAGAGCTTTCCGCGTAACCCAAGGTCGTTCGTATCTAGCATGGCTTCCATCTCATCGATCTTATCATGCCGACGGCAAAAGACTATGTCGTAGGTTAATTGACTGTCCGCCAAAATGCCCTTCGACACGATGGGGCGCATCTCTTCCAACATGGACGCCGCCCGCTTGCGGTCACCCGTCTTGATATAGAAATTAAAGGCGCGAACCGCAAGCTGTCGACGTTGTTTGTCGCTGCACGGCATCTCCAGCAAGTGGTCAAGCATTCGATCTGCATATGCGTCCATATCAGCAGCTTCATAGATCGTGAAACGCAGGTAATACTGCTTATACGTAGACATTACTATGCGCGCAAGTTTGCGATCGAGCAGGTCTATGCAATCTTGGTATAAGCCCAAGTTAAACAATACCTGCAATTTCATATCGAAGTATTTTTTCGCTCCTTCGGTCACAGCGAAATAAGCCACGACAACACAAATGAACAGGACGATCCAAAATGGCATTGCACTATATTCCCTTCAAGGCAGCCTTAATGAATTAATCGAACACGATGACTGCATAACCGCCTATGAACAGCGGTGTCCGACAAAACAAAAGAGGCGCACACTCCAGGGGATATGGCGATAAAGTCGCCTTGGAGGTGTGCGCCACGTCTCAATTGAGGCTCAAATGCCGTGACAATATGGGGTATTTAGCCCTTGCAAATGATACCAAATGCACCCAAGGCAATGGACAGAACCAAGACGATAAAGATGGCCTTCGTCGAGGTCATGCCCTTCTTACCAAGGAGCCAGTATACGAAGCCGACGAGTGCGGCAGGAACCAGCTTGGGGCAAATCATATTGCAGATGTTCTGCAAGTCAACGGTAACGCCGCCGATAACAGGCTTCGCCGCAATAACGATACCGACATTGGTTGCGACCAGGGCACCGACCATAAAGACACCCATTACGGAGGCCGCGTCGGTCAACGCGTTCAGGCGGTCGCTCATGGTGGTGACGAGCTTCATACCCTGCTCATAGGCCATGTGAGTCTGCTTGCAGCGGAACCAGTCAACAAGGATGTTAACGGCGACCCAGATGAAGATACCCAAGGGGTTGCCGTTCATGGCCATATTGGCAGCCAGAGCGCCGAAAATGGTCGGGAGCAGCGAACCGAAGATGGAATCGCCGATGGAAGCCAGCGGTCCCATGAGACCAGTCTTGAGACCGGCAACAGCCTCGAGGCCCTCAATGCCCTCCTCTTCCTCGATCGCCAAATCGATACCGGTGATGATCGTGTTGAGGAAGTTTGAGGTGTTGAAGAACGGTGCGCACTGGGCGCGGCAGGCTTCCTTTAGCTCCGGCGTGCCGTCACCGTACAGCTTGCGCAGCGTGGGCAGGATAATCCAGAGATAACCAGAGTGTTGCATGCGCTCGTAGTTCCAACCATCCTGGAAACCAAGCAGGTTACGACGGTTGATCTGCGCAAGGTCGTCCTTGGTAATCTTGTAGCCAGTGGTGCCATTGGCGAGTTTCTCATTAGAGCTCATCGTCGTCGTCTCCCTCCGCAGCGCCAGCAGCAGCGACGGGACGCTGGTTGTTCTTGTAGTACAGCAAAGACAGAGCAAAGCCAATAATAGCGATCGCCAGCATCGACATGTTATTGAACATACCGACCATATCCACGGCGCCCTTACCAAGCGCACCGTTCACAGCGACGATGTTGGCGTTGAGGTTCATGATGCTCGTGAAGGCCGTACCAAACAGGGCGGCGACTACAAAGCCGAGCAGCAGGTAGGCGACGTGCTTTTTGACCGGCAGGTAACGGAGCAGGATGGCGAAGCCAACGGCGGGCAAGGCACCGCCAGCAACAGACAGACCGTCACCCAGCCACTTCCAGTCGCCGTTAAGGGCGGTGGTGATGCCCTCGACCAAGCCCTGGCCAAATGCGAGAGCCAGGAAGACCGGAATCATGCGGGACAACATCCAGGAAACGGCACCGAGCAAGTAGTGTACGTTGTAGGCGCCCCAGTTCATCTTCTCGATATCGGCATCGCACATGTGACCGAAGAACGTGTTGGCGAAACGGCCGGCGATATCGGTGTAAACGAGAATGGCAGCGACAGGTACGCCGATGGCGGCAAGAGCCGTCTCGGGATTCATGCCCGCACCCACGGCAAAGGCAGTGGCGACCAGAGTGCCGGAGTTGGCATCGATACGAGAGGCGCCGCCAAAGGTACCAACGCCCAGGACGGTGAGCTGCATGCTGCCGCCGATAAACAGGCCAGTCTGCAGGTCACCCATAATCAAACCGGTAATCATACCGGAGAAGACGGCTGAGCCGGCACAGGTGTACCAGTTCAGCTCATCCAAAATCTGATAACCCGCATACAGGGTTAACAGAAGAATCTGCCACCAAGCAATCATGGTAAACTCCTTATTTAAGGTGTAACAGTTTCTACAATACCAATACGCTTATATAAACCGTGCATCCCCCTTCACGGCCTAGCGTTAATTCGACTAGAGCGTGAGAGCCTCTGGGTTATCCTGCGGCGTCAGCTGAATGACAATAGGAAGATTATCGGCCTTGAGTTTGGCAAATGCGTCAAGGTCCCCCTGGTCGCAACTAATGTTGCGATTCAGCTTCTTGACCGGCTCCATTGTCGTCATATTACCGACGATGAGCTGCTCAAGCTTAACACCTTGTTCCAAAAGTCGAACGTAGACCTCAGGCTTTTTCGCAACAATGAAGAGACGTTGCGCATCATATTTGCCAGCAGTGATGTTGGCAGCGGCCTTGTCGACAGGAAGCACGGACAACTTCACAGTTGCCGGGCAAGCCATGCGAAGAACCTGCTTTTGGGTAGCATCTTGCGATACCTCGTCGTCAACTACCATGAAGCGGCTTACCTGACGGGCGTTAGACCAGAGGTTTGCCACCTGTCCGTGAATCAAGCGAAAGTCGATTCGTGCGCCTACAATCATTTCTACTCAACTCCTTCTTGTTCAAGTGTACGGATAACGGGCTCAGAGCGAAGGGAGATTTTCGCATCATACACGCCCTCTGTTTCGAACATAACGAGTTCATTGGTACCAGGGTGTAATAAACCGTGCGGAACATAGAGCGTCATGATGGGACCCTTATCCCAAAAACGTCCGACGTTCGTTCCGTTTACGAATGCCACACCCTTTCCAAAACCCGTAGTGTCGATAAAGGTATCAGCCGGCTCAGATATATCAAACTTTGCGCGATAAAAGGAAGGTTGCCCCTCTACCCAGCCGGCGGAATAATCAAGATTATCGATGTTATCGAGTGGCAGACAACGCATCTCCCAACCGGTAACAAAGTGAAGATCAACGCAAACTCCTGTCCTAATGCCCTTATGCTGCGTATCAGCGAGCAATTTGTGACCATAATTGACGCGACCCATATCCTCGGTCAGAACATCCAGGCGGTTGTGTTCACAGGGAAGAACGCAGTGAATATCTTCCCCGATGTGCTCCTGATACTGCGTCGCCACTTTGTCACCGTTCACAAACACCTGAGCGCGGTCGCGGGCGTCAATAACCCGAATACGCTCTTCATCTGCACGGTCACGCTCGACAGTCGTGGTATATAACGTATATCCATACGACTGACCCATCTCTTCCATGGGCATAGGATATTGGGCTTCAATCGGCTCCGAAAGAATATCGAGCACATTAAAGAGACTTACGCGCTCACTCACCGAAATATCGGGCATGGAAAACGCCTTTTTTGTTAACGGCTTGCTTTGCGCGATATCGGGATACAGCTCGTGAACTGTCCTTTGAATTGCGAAGTATTTCTCGGTCGGGTTGCCCTGTTCGTCCAATGGAGCATCGTAGTCATACGATGTCACCTGGTGCAGGTCATGCGTATGGCGTGCAGAGCATCCGTTCATAAATCCAAAGTTGGTGCCTCCATGAAACATGTAGAGGTTTAAAGATCCTCCAAGCTCGAGCACCTCGCGAACGCAAGAGGCAAGATCCTCGGGATCGCGTCTGATGACGTTCTCCCCATAGCGATTGAACCAGCCGTCCCACAACTCCATGCACATAAGAGGCCATTGTTTTCCATGCTCCTTGTGAAAAGCAGAAAGAGCCTCAAAGTTCTCCTTTGCATGAGAACCAAAGTTGCCGGTGCACAACACATCATCATCAATGAGCGTACCGGCACGAAGGCACCCACGCCACGGGCCATCGGAAGTACAAAGGGGCACGGAAACCCCACGCTCGACCATAAGGCGACGAATCGCGCGAAGATAGTCCTTATCCTCGCAATATGATCCATACTCGTTTTCAACCTGCATCATGATGATATTTCCGCCCTTGTCAATCTGACGCGAGACGAGTATCGGCATGAGATGGTCGTAGTACTGCGCAACGTGAGCAAGAAACTTGGGGTCGCTGCTACGCGGCCTCATATCATGTTCGCGCAGCAGCCATGCTGGCATGCCGCCAAATTCCCATTCTGCACAAATAAACGGAGAAGGCCGAACAATTGCATACAGACCGAGCGATGCTGCCTCATCAAGAAATGCCGCCAAATCGATTGAGCCAGAAAAATCGAAGACGCCAGGCTTTGGCTCATGAAGATTCCACGGTACATACGTTTCGACCGTATTAAACCCAAGAGCCTTAAGGTTATAGAGCGAGTGGTGCCAGTCGCTCGGATGAACACGCATATAGTGAATCGCCCCCGACAAGATGGTGAACGGCTCATCATCAAGTAGGAATTGATTGGTGATCTTAAACGAATGCATGCTACTCCCGATCTTCGTGCTCTACGACGCCGATGCCGGTTCCTCGGCCCTCGGCTAAACGCCTTGCCTATTATGGACGCATTAACGCAATTATGTAGACAGAATCTGAAGTGGTCTGTAAACGGTAGCGAAATGACGATGAACGGCTTTAATAAAGAAAATTAAACTACCTGTTAGACCACTGTTTAATTATAGATTCCTAACGATTCTATATTTGAAATGTGGTATGTACCACCTATCCACTATTTCCTACTAGTTACGTTATGTTTAATCGCATTTCTTCAAATGCTGATCTACTTTGGATTCACCTACATGAGCATAAGAGATCTGTTGCCTTCCTATTTCCAAGCCTGAAAATATCCAGAATCGAACCTGACTTTCTTACGGCCGACTCGCCGCGTTCGACGACTCGTTAATACAGCAGAGCATTCATGGAGTCGGGTTCGTCACTGGGTAGATTGCGAACTTCCATTTTCACACCAAGCGCTTGCAGCTCTCTGAGAGCGGCGATGTCCGCATCGCCTATGGCGACCGTGGGCGTTGCGGGACGCCTGCCCTCCCCCGCCCGCATATGGCCAATGCTGACCTTGGCGATCGACACGCCGCCCCCAACCAGCGCGAGCGCATCGGCGGCTGAGGCCACCATGATCAGAATCCATTGACGCGGCGTTGCGGTATGAATGATGTCGATAGTCCTTTTGCACCGAGAAAAACCGTGTCCACACGCCTTCTGGCGCCGCGGCCCTCGTCGGCCTGGGCGATGGCGGCGCAGGCGTCCTTGATCTGCTCGACGCCATCGGTGAACGTCGTGGGCAGCCAGCTGGTGGTACCGCGACGGGCGAGCTCGGTCGAGCTGATATCGATGCCCTCGGGATCGTTATCGGTAGTCGAGTGGTTGTAGAAACCATGGATGTGAGTATCGACCATACCCGGTGCGATCCACGATCCCGTGTAGTCCCTGATCTCGCAAGAGGGCCCGTCGGCCTGCCAGGCGCCAAAGACGCCATCCTCGACCATAAGATAGCCGCCCAGTTGCGGACCTGCCGGCAAGAAGAACTTGTCAGCCTTAATTGCGTACGTGCTCATCTATGCTCCCGCACCCGCAGTGTGTTTTAGGGCGAATCAAAAACCACCTCATTGTTAATTCGAGCGATTGTTCGTTGCCTTCTACCGCTTGGCTCATTTTGCACCCGCCGCAAAACACGCCAAGCCGTTTATACCCAATACCGTTAGACAGCGCGGTTGTGGTAGACCTTGTACTTAAACTGGTCGGCGCGCGCAACCGAACGCGTATACTCGATAACCTCGTTGTTCATGTCATATGTGGTACGAATCAAATCCAGGACCGGTGCGCCTTCGGCAATCTCGAGTAGACGAGCGTCGGAATGGCGTGCGATACTCGCGTAGAATTCTTCCTCGGCCAGGCGAACTTTCTCGTGATAGTCCTGCTCGATCATGTCATATAGAGATTTGTTCTCGATCATGGGGCGCTTAAGCGCAAAGAACTTGCGACTCGGCAGATATGTACACTCAATCATCAGCGGCACACCATCGGCAATACGCAGGCGCCTGATCTTGTACAGACGCTCGCCCAGACGCGCGTTCATCTCTACGGCAATATTCTTATCAGCCTCGACCTCGGTAAACTCAAGAATCGTCGTCTTGGGCACACGGCCGATCGCCTTCATCTGCTCGGTAAAGCTATAGATTTGCGAGAGGTTTGCCGTTTGCAGAGAGCGGTCGCACACCATGGTTCCACGGCCGCGCTGACGAACCACCAAGCCTAGGCGCTCAAGCTCCTGCAGGGCAAGGCGAACCGTCGTACGCGAGAGCCCGTAGCGCTCCGACAAGTCACGCTCGGACGGCAAATAGTCGCCGGGTCGAAGTTCGTGATCGATTTTATCGGTCAGCAAATCGACGAGTTGATCGTACAGAGGTTGTTTGCGCGCTCCCATTGCCATAATGATACCTGCCGGAAAATGACTCGAAATTGGTTGTAACCAGACACCACGTACTATAGCAGTTTTAACGAAATAACAGCAGGTCACCCGGCATATTTCGATATTGTTTGCCGGATGATTGTCTGCGCACTGTAATACCAATCACATCGCCGCATCAAGTAACGAGGTAGCAAAAAGGGCCGCCCCCGCGGAGCGGGACGACCCTTTACAAGACAGATGCGTCTCTGAGGCTTAGAGAAGCTTCTTGAGCTCCTCGGCAACAGCCTGGACCTGCGTGCCGATGATGACCTGGGTAGCACCCTTGTCCATCTTCATGACACCCAGAGCGCCAGCCTTCTTGCAGGCAGCCTCGTCGACCAGAGCGGAATCGCCGAGCTCGAAGCGCAGGCGAGTAGCGCAGCAGTCAACGGTCTTGACGTTCTCCTTGCCACCGACGGCAGCGAGAACGGCAGCGGCCAGAGCGGCGAACTTTTCGTCGCCAGCAGCGGCGGGAGCAGAGGTCTCCTCGACATCCTCATCCTCGCGACCAGGGGTCATGAGGTTGAACTTGGTGATGGCGAAGCGGAACACGAGGTAGAAGACCAGGAAGGCAGCGATGCCCAGCGGGATGATCATCCAGGTGTTGGCAGCAGCCGGGAGGCTAGAGGAGAACAGGAGGTCGGTAGCACCAGCGGAGAAGCAGAAGCCGGCACGGAAACCAACAAAGTAGGTGATGACGGTGAAGACGCCGTACAGGGCAGCGTACACGACGTAGAGCGGGAAGCACAGGAACATGAAACCGAACTCGAAGGGCTCGGTGACGCCGCAGACGAAGGCGCAGATAGCAGCGGAGACAACCAGGCCGATAGCAGCCTTCTTGTTCTTAGCGGTCTGAACCATAGCCAGGGCAGCACCCGGGATACCGAACATCATGCAGGGGAAGAAGCCGGACATGTACATACCGAGGCTCCACTTGACGTCAGCGGAGGTCTCGCCAGCCCAGAAGTGGGTCAGGTCGCCCAGGCCGATGGTGTCGAACCAGAACACGTTGTTGAGTGCGTGGTGCAGACCAGTCGGGATGAGCAGGCGATTGAGGAAGGCGTAGATGCCAGCGCCGATGCCACCCATGGCAGCGATACCCTCACCAAGAGCAACGAGGGCACCGAAGATGAGGGGCCACACGAAGAGCAGAACGACGGAGACGACGATGCAGATGACGGCGGTCATGATGGCGACGCAACGCTTGCCGGAGAAGAAGGCCAGCCAGTCGGGAAGACGGGTGTCCTTGAACTTGTTATAGCAAGTGCCACCGATGACGGCGGACAGGATGCCGATGAAGGAGTTGCCAGCGATCTTGGAGAACGCGATACCCTCGGTGGTGGCGAGCCATTTATCGGGATCAGCAATGCCCTGGACAGTCTGAACGACAGCGGGGCTCAGGAGCTGCTGAATCATCAGGAAGGCGACGAGGCCAGCGAGGCCAGCGGTGCCATCGTGATCGTCGGCAAGGCCGACAGCGGCGCCGACTGCGAACAGCCAGGCCATGTTATCGATAAGAGCGCCGCCTGCCTTGATGAGCAGGAAACCGGCGGTATAGGCAAAACCGGTAGTGTCACCGGCAGCACCCATGACTGCGGGAGCGAGCAGGTAGCCCACGCCCATAAGAATACCTGCGACGGGAAGCACCGCGACGGGAAGCATCAGCGCTTTGCCGAGCTTCTGGAGGTACTTCATCATATGGTATCTCCTCCAACCTTTCTTTCGTTGTTCACCAACGAGTTCCATGTCCGCGCCTTATGCATACCGGCTTCTCCGCTTGCCGGCATTGGTGCGCAAACTTAGACAACCCAGTCCCTATTTGGGGTTGCTGGTATGTACGGTAGCACACACTCAATTCAAACGTCCACCACATTTCGTTCAAATTACTATTTCGTTGCCAAACGGTTAGTTTTGGCCCGTAAACGGTAATTTACGCAGGTAGACATGGTGCGTTTCTTTCGTTACCAAACTAATTCTCAGCAATTTCCAGTCGATTTCATCTCAAAAGTGGTTACTACCAGATGAACAGTGGTACCACATTGTTACTACCAGTTTGGCCGAAATCGTTTTCACTTTACATGAATAAAGTCTCCAAGAATTTGTATATAACCTCTCCCCTACCACCCCCTTCCCCGCCCTTCCCTACAACGCAAAAAGCCCCCTAGAACGATTTCCGTTCTAGGGGGCTTCATCAGATAATTCGGCTTCGTACTCGAAGGCTCAGGCAATCTTTACGCAAACAGGCCGTAGATGCTGATATTGGCCTTGGCGTAGAGGCCGTTGGCGTACTCGGTCCACTTGGAGCTGGCACTCGAAGCCTGCGAAGAGTACTGCTGGTAGGCGGTGTAATAGGCGGTCATGGCCTGCTTATAGGTAGCACTATCGGCCGTAAAGGCATCGTCGGCAAAGGCCTTAGCGTAGGTGCTATCGGCGTCCTTCCAGGCGCCCTTCTCGCTATCCCACTCGTCACCGGCAAGTTTGATGATGTAGTCGGCGTAGTCCTTGCTCGCGGTCTCCTCGTTGCCGTCAGCAGGCTCGGTCGGGGCGGTCGGCATGCTTACGGAGCTATCGCCCACCTTCTTCTTGTAGAGCTTCTGCAGCGTCGCGGACTGACGGACGATCTGCTTGGCCTGGTCCTTGGACACGCCGTACTGCGTGGCCATGGTCTTGTAGTCGGAGGTGCCGATGGAATCCTCGGCGTACTTCTTCATCTCCTTGGAAGAGACGGTGATGCCCTCGTCCTCGGCAGCATCGAGCAGAATCTTGTTGCGCACGTAGGACAGGATAACGTCGGCAGAAGGAGCGGTGTAGTTGCCATCGCTATCCTTGACGGTATCGAGGCTGTACTGGCTCTCGATGGCCTCGCGCGCGGTGATGTCGCTCTTCTTGCCGTTGTAGCTATAGCTTGCCACGGTCGAATCGAGCTGGTCCTCGGTCAGGGTCGCCGAGCCGACGCCCTTGCCGCCAAAACCACCGTTGCCGATAAAGAAACCGACCACAGCAGCGATCACGATAGCGACCACGAAGGCGGCAATCATCGTCTTCTTGTGCTTGGATGCATGGTCGTCTTCATCGGAACCCAGGATATCGTCGTCCTCATCCTGGGCCTCGGGCATCAGATTCTCGTCAGCGGCGTCCGCGGCAATCTGAGCCTCCAGACGGGCGTCCTCCTCCTCGGCCGTCGTACCGGCGGCAATGTGCTCGGCAGACGTACCGGCGACCAGATCGATCTTCTCGTCCTCATCACCGTCGGGGCCTTCGCCACGCTCGATGATCTGGATGCCGTCGATCTCGTCCTTCTCGTCCTTCTTTTGGATCAGACCCATATCAGTTACTCCTTGTTAGGAAACATAGTCCTCAATAGAATACGCCCGACAGAGCGCCGGGCGTATTGATTCTTAGGTTATACGCAAGCACTTAAGTACTATTTAGGCGTTTACAGTGTGCATGCCTTAGGCCAGGTGCGCGATAACGGCATCGGCAAAGGCCTGCGTGCCCACAGCGCCCTCAACGGAGCCGGTCTGGGCACGACGCACGTCACCGGTAACCTGCTCGCCCTCGTCGAGCGTGGCAGATACGGCGGCGCGAATACGATTGGCGGCATCGTTCTCGCCCAGGTGATCGAGCATCATCGCAGCAGAGAGGATCTCGGCCGTGGGGTTGGCGATATCCTTGCCCGCGATATCGGGCGCGGAGCCGTGCGTAGCCTCAAAGATGGCGCAGTCGGCACCGATGTTGGAGCCGGGGGCCATACCCAAGCCGCCCACCAGGCCGGCGCACAGGTCACTCACGATGTCGCCGTACAGGTTGGGCAGCACCAGGACATCGAAGTCGTTGGGGTTTTGGACCAGGCCCATGCAGGTGGCGTCGACGATCTTGTCGTTGAACTCGATATCGGGATAGTTGGCAGCCACCTCGCGCGCCACGCGCAGGAACAGGCCGTCGGTCGCCTTCATGATGTTGGCCTTGTGCACGGCCGTCACCTTTTTGCGGCCGCAGCGACGGGCATACTCAAAGGCATACTCCACAATGCGGCGGCTCTTGGCGATAGAGATCGGCTTGATCGAGATCGCGGAATCGGCGGCGAAGGTCTTTTGACCCGAGCGCTCGACGAGCTGCGAGAGCTCCTCGACCTCGGCAGTGCCCTCATCGAACTCGATGCCGGCGTAGAGGTCCTCGGTGTTCTCGCGCACGATGACCAGATCAACGTCGCGGAAGCGCGAGCCGTCGCCCGGCTGCGACAGGCAGGGGCGCACGCAGGCGTACAGGTCAAAATGCTTGCGCAGGGCCACGTTAACGCTGCGGAAACCCGTGCCGACCGGCGTGGTGATGGGACCCTTGATGGCAACCTTGGTCTCGGCGACCGCATCGAGCACGTGCTGGGGCAGCGGCGTGCCAAACTCGTCCATGACGCCGGCGCCGGCCTCCTGGACGTTCCAGTTGATCTGGACACCGGCGGCCTCGACCACGCGGCGCATGGCCTGCGTAATCTCGGGACCGATACCGTCACCGGGAATCAGGACTACATCGTGCGCCATAATCTGTTACTCCTCGTCTTCGGCGTCGTCAGATTTTTTAACGCTAGCACGCTTCTTCTTTTTGGAGAGATCCAGGCCAAAACGTTTAACAAGCATTTCGCAAATCTCGCTCGAACGGGCCTTGAGATAGCTGCCCTTACCGTTCTCGGCATCGAACTTAAGGCGCAGCGCAAGCTTCTCGGCAACCTCGGCGTCGATCTCGCCCTGGCAAAACTCGTACAGGCAACCGAGCATGTCGCGATACTCAAGGTCGCCGTGGTAGCACTGGATGGCCTCGTCCAGGATGGGCCAAGCCTCGCGCGAACGCTCGACGCTCGTGGCGCCCCACACGCACAGCAGGCGGAAGGCGGCATAGCGCAGCGTGGAGGAAATCTCGTCGAACAGCGCGGTCTCGGCGCCCTCAAAGGCATCGCCCAGCTGCTCGGGGCAGGTGGTGGCGAGCGCCGCCAGGGCATCGAGGGCCTCCCAGCGGGTCTGAGCCTCGGGGCGGTCAAGCGCCTCGATCAGCGCGGGCACGCAGGGCACGACGCGCTGCGGATCGCGCTCGGCAAGCAGGTGCAGCACGCGGGCGGCAAACTGGCGGATGCGGCGCGTGGGGCAGCCGAGCTCCTTGACCAGACGGTCGACGGCGTTCTCGTTCTCCTCTGCCAGCTGAAGCTGTGCCAGCTCCTCGTCGGTGAGCTGTTCGTCTTTGTTTTCTGCCATAGTTACCTCTTCTTACTATTTCTTAGCGTGCTTGCCAGCACCCTTGCTGTCATCGGTGACCGAGATGAGCTGTCGGTCGGCCGCGCCATTGCGACGCGCACGGCGGCGCTCCTCGGCGTCGCCCGCGTCGGCGGCGGCGCGATGAGCCTTGTTGACGTTAAAAACCTCGTCGTGCTTGCGCCATGGACCAACGGACTCGCCAAAGCTCATTTTAAGACCGGCGATAAAGCCGCCGAGCCAGCCGATCGGCGCAAACTGCACCAGCGGGAACAGCGAGAACACCCAGGTCAGCAGGACGACTGCCGCCGCTCCCGCAAAGTTGGCAATCCAGTAGTCGCGCTTGGTGATGACGCGCTTTTCGCACGCCCACTGACCGCACAAAAAGCCAATGTAGATCGCAAAGAGAAAGAGCACCAGCGCTAACACCACGAACGTCCAGCTCATGGGCGCTACTCCCCGTGATGATGGCCGCAGCAGCACTCGTGGCCGTCGTCATGGCCGTGGCCGCCGCAGCACTCGTGGTCCTCGCCGTGATGGTGGCCGCAACCGCACTCATGGTCGTCGCCGTGCTCGCCGCAACCGCAGCCGTCCTCGTGAGCGCCATGCTCCTCGGGACGATACTGCGACCAGTCCAGACCGGCGGCGATAGCGTCGGCCTCTTCCTTGTAGAGGACCGTGATGGCCTGGGTGCCCAGCTTGGCGCCACCGATGGCGTCGAGCATGTCGTAGAGCGTAAAGGCGACGTCGGCGCCGGGCAGCGCGAGCTCGCGGTCATCGGCGTAGGCGAGCGCCAGGCGCAGGTCCTTGATGAAGTGCTCGACCATAAAGCCGGGCTTGTAGTCGCCGTCGAGCGCCTTGGGCGCCAGGCTCTCCATGGCGCCGGACTTACCGGTGCCGCCCAGGATCATCTGACGGGTCTTCTCCAGATCGAGGCCGCTCAGCTCGGCAAACGCCATGGCGTCTGCCATGCCGACCATGCAGGCGCCCAGCGACACCTGGTTGGCGAGCTTGGCAGCCTGGCCCTTACCGGCGCCATCGAAGCAGCAGATGTTGGCCGCAAAGGTGGAAAGGATGTCGCGGACCGGGGCGATGTCGTTCTCGGTAGCGCCCACGATAGCCGTGAGCGTGCCGGCGATAGCACCCGACTCGCCGCCGGTGACGGGGCAGTCAAACGCCATGCGACCAGAAACCTGGGCGGCCTCGGCAATGTCGCGCGCCAACTCGGGCGAGCTCGTGGTGAGGTCGATCAGGACCGCGCCGGGTTTAGTGCACGCGAGCAGGCCGTCGCCCGCCAGGTAGAGCTCCTCAACCTCGGAGGGATAGCCCACCATGGTAAAGACAACATCGGCGTTAGCCACGGCATCGGCCGGCGTATCGGCCCAAGCGGCACCGCGCTCGATAAGCGCGGCAGCCTTGGACTTGGTGCGGTTGTTGACCGTGACGGGATAGCCGGCATCCAGGATGTGACCGGCGATGGGGGCACCCATGATTCCGGTGCCGATAAATGCGACGGAGAGCTTGTTTGCCATGAAACCTTTCCTTTTGGGTTGGGTGTTGTTACCAGGTTGAATACTCGGTGCCAGCGTTTGGGCTGTGAGTCGAGGGCGATTACGGACGCAGCGCTTGCCTACTGACCGCGCACGCGGCGGGCGATACGGTCGGAAAGCGACGCCTTGTCGGCGCGGTTCTTACCCCAAAACGCGCAGCCCACCATGCCGGGGCCCACGTGCGAGCCGATGGTGGGACCCACGGAGCCGCGAATGATCGTGACGTCGGCGCAACCCTCCTCCTTGCGGATGGCGGCTTCGAGCCAGTCACCATCCTTTTCGGCATCGGCCGTCATGATGGCGATGGGCATGGTGCGATCGGGCACGTAGTTCTCGCGGAACGACTTGAGGATGGACTTGAGCGCCTTCTTGCGGCCGCGGTTGACGCCGATCAGCGACAGCGAGCCGGCCAGGTCGTAGGAGAGCTCGGGCTTGACGTCGAGCTTTGCCGTGAGCTGCGCCGCCGCGGGAGGAATGCGGCCGCCGGCAGCCAGTGCGTCGAAGCTCTCGAGCGTAAAGTAGCCGTGCACGTAGGTCTTTGCCTCGTTTGCCCAATCGACCAGCTGCTTGGCGGTCAGTCCCGCCGAACGCTGGCGCACGGCCTCGAGCGCCAAGAGCGCACCGGTCGCGCAGGGCAGAGCGTTGTCGACCACGTAGAGCTCAAAGTTGGGATACTCGGCGCGCACGACATCTGCCGCCTGGCACGCGGAGTTGTAGCTCGACGACAGCGCCGAGGTAAAGCACAGGTAGACCGTGGGCGTGCCCTCTTTGGCGCACTCGGTAAAAAACTCGATATAGCGACCGAGCGACACAGCCGAGGTGGACACGCGGGCACCGGCGCGCATGCGGTCGTAGAACTCCTTAGGGCTCATGCTCGACCAGATGTCGTCTGTGCGCTCCTCGCCATCGATAATGAAAGGGAAACCCAGGATATCGACATCGAGGTTCGCGGCGACCTCGGGGCTAAAGTCGCAGCAGGTATCGACGACGATGCGGCAACGGTTCGAATGACCGGCGGATGCGGCCTTGTCCATCAAAGCGACTCCTTACGTAAAAAGGCGGCCACCCGCATGGGATGGCCGCCAACCGTTAACTCATGCAAGTTAACGTATTTTACTCGTCAAGTGTTTCGATGCGGGGCTTGATGATGCCATATCCACCATTCTTACGGTGATACACCACATTGATGAGACCGGTCGTCGCGTTCTCGAACACGTAGAAGTCGTGGCCCAGCAAATCGGTCTGCACCAGCGCCTGCTCCTCGGTCATCGGGGTGACATCGATGACCTTCTCGCGGACGAGCAGGTCGTCGTCCTCCTCGGGCAGCAGCAGGTCGGCCAGATCCTCAACGCGCTCGACCGGCGCGACATCCGCGGCACTGGCACCACCCTGGCGGTTGTCCACGACCTTGGTCTTGAACTTGCGCAGCTGGCGGGTAACCTTATCGGCGGAGAGGTCGATGGCGGCGTACATATCTGCACCGTGCTCGGCAACGCGAATCACCGAACCGCGGACACGAACCGTAACCTCGACGATTGCCGGGTTGGGGTTCGAGGGGTTCTTCTCATAGCGAAGTACAACGTCGACCGTCATGGGCTCGATATCGAAAACCTTGAGCGCCTCGCCGATCTTCTCATCCACATGCGCACGCAGAGCATCGGTTACCGTCGTCTTGCGTCCAGAAACCTTGATATCCATACGTGGCTCCAATCTGCCTCGGGGACTTACTGTACTGGCTATGTACCCATTGCTGTGCATTTAATCACGCGGATTCCCAAAGACCCGAATAACGATTGCTTGATACCGCATACCGAAGTCTCGCACTTTTCTGTGGCAAAGTGCGCTATAGGAGGGCGTCGGCAGAGTTGGTTTTTCTTCTTGAAATTGGCTTTGACCTGCTGGTTTTATAGGGATGAAAAAGCCGGGCTCCTCTATTGGGGAAGCCCGGCAGTGCGTGTTGAAACCGTGAAGAGGTGTCCTTTCCAACGTATAGGAGACACCACCCCTAGCAATAACTAGCTATTGAGTTTGTTAATGTCGTCGTCGGTGATGGCGCCTTCCTGGCTGGACGATTTGTCCTCGGAGGATGCGGTCTCATTGTTGGAATCGGAGGACTCGCTGCCGGAGGACGTGGTCTCACTGGACTCAGAGTCGACCGGCTGCACGTTAGCGCCCGAAACCGTCTTAGTGGTGAGGTCGTAGGGCATCGTGCCATACCAGACAGAGTGGACCGCCTCGAGCGTGCCGTCGGCCGTAATACCGTCGAGGGCATCGCTCACGGCACGGCACAGTTCGTCATTGGACGAGAGGCCCGCAACACCAAGCGTCGAGGGCGCCTCGAGCGCACCGACATAGGAGACCTCGCTCATCAGGCGTGCAAAGTAGCCGCCGGCCGTGGAGTCGCAGATCACATAGTCGACCTCGCCGGACTCGAGCGCCTCAAAGCACTCGTTGATGTTGGAGTAGGTCTTTTGGTTGGCGGTGATGCTCTGCTTAGCAAGCGCCTCCTGCGAGGCCGAGGACGTCTGAACGCCCAGGGTGGACGTGTTAAGGGTATCGGTGGAAACGCTTAGCGACCCACCATCGCTAGTTTTACCGAACACGGAAGTGGCATCGTACAGGCAGGTGCCGAGCGAGCTAATGTCCCCGTCCGTGGAGTTAATCTCGCCGATAAAGATATCGGCCTTTTTGTCGCCGAGCGCGGAACCTGCCGAGGACGCATCGACGAAGGCGACCTTAAGGCCCATGCGGCTTGCGAGGGCGCGGGCGGCGTCAACCGCATACCCCGTGAGCTCGCCGTCGGCGCCCTGCATGGCCTGCGGCGCATCGGAAGTATCGAGGGCGACCGTCAGGGTTCCGGGAGTGACCAGGGCATCGTCCGACACCGCCGGCGTGACGGTCTCGTACTCGATCTGGTCGATCGTGGGAGTCGTGAACGTAGACAGCGGGTTGAACGCGCATCCGCTCAGGCCCAAAACGGCGATGACCGCTGCGGTCCCAGCACCTAACCGAGCCGCGTGCATCAAGCTGCCCCTCACCATGTCCACTACCCTGCCTTCTGTGTCGTATACAATCCGTGCGTTGCGCGGAATATCAGGTTGTTCCCACCAGCTGACCTGGTATTTGACCCCACACTTGCGCACCGGGGTGTTTGCTCGGGAGGCCGCAGCCACCTTCACGACTGACCCGCTCGCCCGCGAGGCGGTATTGCCCCAAAGAAAGTAGAACGGACGGTGCGGCTTACATCTAGGACGCGCCATGATCGCGCCGCGCGCACGCGGTCGCTTACGTGGATCCCTTTGACCGCGTCTGTCTTGGACTAGGACGGGCATTTCGTCCGTCCGCAACCACAGCCTGGTAGGAACGAAGCGCATTATAACTAAGTTCAAGCTAAAGTTTAAGGTTAGGGGCGTCATTCGCATCTCGAGTACAGATTTCGCAGGTCAGGACGGGCCGCACGCGCTATCTTCACTGCCACAAAACCACCCCTACCAAACGCGTGCGATAGCGAGGCCATCAACGGCCGCGGCACCGGCGCGCTTGAGTTCCGCCGAAGCCGCTGCCATCGTCGCACCCGTGGTGATAACGTCGTCGATAAGCAGCAGGCGCTTGCCCCGCACATCCTCAACCGTCTCGTACATGCCTTGGGCACGCTCGCGGCGCTCCTCACGACCGAGTTCACGCTGGTCGCCATGCCCGTACTTGACGAGAGCATCGAGCAGGGGAACACCCGACAGCTCGCAAAATGGGCGCGCAATAGCCTCCATATGATCAAAACCACGCCGCCGAAACGCTGCCGCCGTCGCAGGCACAAACACCACCGCATCCGCGCCGGACAGCACACCTCCATAGCGATCGGGCGCTACGACCTGGGCATGCAGGGCGGTGTCGTAGACCAGCTCCGCCAGATACGGAGCCAGACGTCGCTCGCCCGCGTCCTTGTACGCTTTAATGATGCGCGGCAGTGGATGCGCATAGACAGCGCACGCCAGGCAGCGGTCGAGTGCCTCCGCCATTGCCGAGGACGTGCCCTCGACCGAGCACTCGGTGCACAGCAAATCCCCAAACGGGGCACCACATCGGATGCAGCTATGGCACGGGTCGATGAGCGCGAGCGATGCCAGACAATCCTGGCAGATCAGCGCACCGGAGCGCTCGCAGCCGGCGCATCGCGTGGGCGACAACGCCTCGAGCGCCTCGTATGTCACGTGCTCGGCAAGCGGTAGCAATTCGTCCGCAAACGGTAGGACACCTGCGCCCTGCAAGCGAGTCAATACGTTCAGATGTCTCTTCATGACACAACCCTCCCTACGCGAAGGCGAAGGGAGGGTTGTCGGTGTAGAGCCATGATACCCAGAGGTGCTGGGGTCAGACAGGTTGCATCCGTTTACGGGCGCTATTCGCCGGTAGGCGGTTGCGGTGCGGACGAGGTGCGGGTCGAGCCTTCGCCGCCGTCCTGGCGCGGCTTGCGGGAGCGACGGCGACGGCGACGCTTTTGACCCTGGTCGGTCGAGCCCTCGCCACCGCGATTCTCACGCGGTTCGCACTCGTCGCGAGCGCCGCCGTGCGAAGCCTTGGCGGCAGCTCCTCCGCCATCGCCGGGGCGACGGCGCGTGACCTTGACTTCGCCATCCGAAACCTGATCGGCCACAGAAGGAATCGAGGGTTTCTGCTGCGCGCCCGAGGAATGGCGACGACGCGGACGTGACGCGCGCTCCTCCTCGCCACGCGGCTTGCCAGCCTTGTCGGCAGGCGCGTCGGAGGCCGAGGCGCCCTTGGGAGCGGCACCGGCCTCGCGAGCAGCTGCGGCGCGGAAGGCGTCCTCGCGCTCCTCGCTCGACAGGTGACGGCGACGACGGCGCGTGGGGTTCATGCCACCGCCGCGATTTTGCTGCTGGGGCTGCTGAGCCTCGCGCTCGCGGGAAGCGTTCTTACCCGCGGCCTCGCCATTGTCGACGGACGCCGTGCGCTTGCGGCGGCGACGGCCATCGGCTGCTCCCTCGGTCTCGGGCGCCTCGGCCTTGCCGCGGCCCTTTCCACGGCCACGGCCCTCGCCCTGGCCCTGAGCGGTGCGAGCATCGGATTCGGCATCGCGACGACGGCGCTTGGGCATCGATGTGCCGGCCAGACGATCGGCGCTCGACAGGCCATCGCCCACGTCGACGCCGTTTTCGCGATCGAGTTCCATGAGCGCCAGACGCATCTCGGGCGACTCGATGCGCTCGAGCACGTCGCGCGTCACGCAGTCGGGGCGGCAGTTGCAGCCCTGCTCGGCGGCCTTCTTTTTGCAACCCTCCGAGCACGTCATATCGGCCAGGTTGACCTTAAAGACCTTGCCGTTCTCCAGGCGCAGCACCAGCTGCTCACGCGGCGTGTCATATTCCTGGATGCGCGCCTTGCCAAGCGGCGTATCGATAAGCGTCTTCTTTTTGGGCGCGCGGCTCTTAAAGTCCTTGTACGCCTCGAACTCGTAGCGCAGGCAGCACATCAGGCGGCCGCAGACGCCACTAATCTTGGACGAGTTGAGCGGCAGGTCCTGCTCCTTTGCCATGCGGATCGAAACCGGCTCAAACTGTCCGCCAAAGCGCGTGCAGCAGAGCTCCTGGCCGCACTGGGCATAGCCGCCCACCAGGCGGGTCTCGTCGCGCACGCCGATCTGGCGCATGTCGACGCGAATGTGCAGCGTCGAGGACAGGTCCTTGACGAGCTGACGGAAATCGACGCGCTCCTCGGCCGCGAAGTAGAACACAGCCTTCTCGCCGCCAAACAGGTACTCGACGCCGACCGGCTTCATCTCGAGGTCGAGCTCTTTGACCAGACGACGGAAATCGACCATGGCCTCGTCGCCCTGGATGGCCAGGTCGTCGGCAAGCTGCAGGTCGATGTCGCTCGCCACGCGCAGCACGGGCTTGAGCGGCTGGCCGATCTCATCTTGCGGCACCTCGAAGGGATCGGCCGTGACCAGGCCGATCTCGGTTCCGCGCTCGGTGGAGCAAATGGCATAATCGGCCTCGAGGATATCCAGATCCTGCGGATCAAACCACAGGTCGCGCGAGGCGTAGGTAAACTTAACGGGTACGACTAACGGCATTTCAGTGCCTTCCTGATATCGAACAGCATGACCTCGATGGCCAGCTGGGGAGTAACGTTTCTGGCGATGTTGCGCTCGGCGGTCGCGACCGCCTCGAGCGCCCGGGTGGCACCCGCAACATTCGTCGCGGCGGCAAGCCGCCCGATCGTGTCGCGCACGTCTTCGTTCACGACGTCGGCCGCCTCGTCCTGAAGCGTCAGCAGCACGTCGCGCATGAGCGTCCGCGCGCTCGCCAGCGCTTCCATGATACCCGAACGCTCGCGCGCGTTGAGTTCGCGCTTGTTGCGGTCCTCAAGCTGCTTCAATGCTCCACGCGACAGGTAGTCGGCGTTTTGCTCGAGCACCTTTTCCTGCGTGGACTTGACCTCGGCGAGCGGCGCCTTAACGGCGACGATGAGCGACTTGGCGCGGCTGAGCACGTCGGCCTCGTCGGCGGCGATGAGCGAATCGATGGCGCGAACCATCTGACGGCGGGCGTCCTGGCGCTCGGCGCTCTTGAGGAACTCGATGCCACGCGCGGGGCTTCCCGCTACTGCGACGGCCATGCGGCAACGCGCAGGGTCCTGACCGGTGGCGCGGCTCACGGCCTGCGCGGCGACGGCGGGCGACACCAGCCGAAACGGCACGCACTGGCAGCGGCTCACGATGGTGGGCAGCATCACGTCTGCCGAGGTGCCCAACAAGATGAACATAACGCCCTCGGGCGGCTCCTCGAGTGTTTTGAGCAGTGCGTTGGCGGTGTTGGCGCGCAGCTGCTCGGCACGGTCGATGATGTAGACCTTGGCCTTGGCACGGATGGGCGCCAGAAGCACATCGTCGAGCAGCTCGCGGGTCTGGGCAATGAGGTAGCCCGTGGCGCTCTCGGGCGTGTAATAGTGCACGTCGGGATGCGTGTGCCGCGCAACGCGCACGCAGCTGTCGCATGCGCCGCAGCCGTCCTGCTCGCACAGGAAGGCCTGGGCGAGCGCCCATGCGGCATCGAGCTTGCCGGCGCCGGGAGCGCCCAAAAACAGGTAGGCGTGCGATGCGCGGCCGCTGGCGACGGCGTTGGTCAAAAAGTCGCGCACGCGCTCTTGGGTGTCGAGCTTGGCCAGCAGGCTTGCCTGAGCGGGGGCCATGTTACTCGGCCTCCTGGGCAAGCGCGGCGGTGACGGCGTCCTGGGAAATGTCGAGGCCGTAGACGCGAACCTGCTCGACCGTCCGCGCGAAGACGTCCTCGATGGACGCGGTCGCGTCGATGAGCTTTACGCGGTTTGGTTCCTCGGCGGCGATGGCGCAAAATCCCTGGTAGACACGCTCTTGGAAGGCCATGCCCTTAGCCTCCATGCGATCTGCCGCACCGCGGTCGGCCATGCGCAGCGCCGCCTGCTCGGGCGTGATGTGATAGACGAGTGTGAGCGCCGGGTGCGTACCCGCGACGGCCAGGTTGTTGGCGTCGCGCACTATCTGGCGATCGAGGCCATCGGCAAACGCCTGGTAGCAGGTCGTGGAATCGTAGAAGCGGTCGCACAGGACAACCTTGCCGGCAGCAAGGGCGGGCGCGATGACCTCGTGCACCAGCTGGGCACGGGCGGCCTCATACAGCAGCAGCTCGCAAGTGTCGCCCATCGCCGTATTGGCGGGGTCGAGCAGCAGAGCACGGATCTTTTCGCTGATGGCGGTACCGCCCGGCTCGCGCAGGCTCACAACCTGGTAGCCAGCGAGTTCGAGCGCGCGGGCAAGCAGGCGCGCCTGCGTGGACTTGCCGGCGCCATCGACGCCCTCGAGCGTGATAAAGCTATGTTGAGCGGGCTCAAAAGCCATGGGCGCAGCCCCTTCCTACAAGGCGCGTAAATGCAGATATATCAACCAAGCCATGATACCCCAGTGCTCGGCGCGTCCCAAATCCAACCTAGCCATCGAGGCATCCCCGAAGTTGCGGTGAAATAGGGACTGATTGAAGCTCTGAGACCGCCAAACAGTCCCTATTTCACCGCAACTTATGATGGGGAATTTTGGACGCTGGGTATAATCGTCGTATTGCATTGAAATGTGGCGAAAGGAGTGGCAATGTCTCGGTATTGCGCCTCGTGCGGCAAGCTTCTTGCAGATAATGCCAAGTTCTGCACCTCGTGCGGTGCACCCGTTGAGCAAACAACCGCAAGCGATAGCCAGCCCGCTTTTGAGCAGACCGGTTCCCTCGATACGCCGCAAGCCAAGGCGGACGACCCCCTCGCCTATCGCCCCGACCCCGCCGCAGGCCCCGCAGCCGTCGAGACCACGCAGCGCATACCCGTCGCGAGCGGCTCGCCCCAACAGCAGCCGGCTCCCGCATACGCGCCCGCTTCGTCACAGACCCCCGCTCCCAAAAAGAGCGGCACCGGGCCGCTTATCGCCGTTATCGTTGTGCTGGTGGCGATCATCATCGCCCTGGTCGTTTTCTTTGTGATCAAGCCTTTCGACAACGCCGCCACGCAGACGACTGCCGAGGTAGCTAAGCTGCACCATGACGTCGACGACGATGACCTAAAGCCTCTCGGCGATCCCAACAGCCTGTACGACGATGATGACGATGACGACGACGAGGATGGCGGCGAAGCAACGCTCTCCGAGCAGAATCTCTACCGCCGACTGAGCGAATACTACGACTTGCTCGAAGACCTCGACAACTACGTCCGTGGCTGCGCGCAGAACTTCAACGGCAGCTATCTGGAAGAGGATCGAACCACCCGTCAAAATCTCGCCGACGTCGCCGAGCGCACGGAGGACACCATCGAGCAGTATTACGACATCGTCGAGGACCTAGACGTCCCGACGAGCTCCAAGAACTACAGCTCCTGGAAAGACATCGTTGCCCTGTACGACGACCTGGATCACCGCATTGACGCAATCTGTGATGCCTGGGAGATCAGCCTGAAATACGCCAAGCCTGCGGACCACAAGAATGAGATCGTGACGCCACTGTCGCGCGACAACGTGGCGGGCACCAATGACAATAAGTACCGTCTAGACTTTGAGGAGCGCTATCCCGGCGCCAAACCCGTCGAAGTGAACTAGTCGCATGCGACGTTCTCAAACGACTACTCATTAAAGAACGTCCCCAATGACTGCCTAGAAAACGAGCGAGGATCGCGGGGTCCTCGCTCGTTTTTGTTTTCGGCAATGTTTCGACTGCGCCGCTACTTGTCGGCGGCGGTCTTTTTGGTAGTCGACTTCTTGGCCGTCGTCTTTTTGGCGGTCGTCTTCTTGACCGCCGTCGTCTTCTTGGCCGTGCTCGCCTTAGTCGTGGTCTTGCGGCCGCGGGCGGGTTTCTTCTCCTTGGTCGGGCAGTCCATGTTCACGCAGATGCGCCACGGGCCGCGCGCCGTGTTGACCACCACGATGGGGGCGCCGCACTCGGGACAGGTCTCGCCCGTCGCCTCGAGCTTGCCACGCGCCGGCAGCGGATAGCTCACGCCGCAATCGTCATAGTTGGTGCAGCGGATAAAGCGCTTGCCGCTCTTCTCGCTCTTGTGTGCGATCAGGTCGCCATGGCGTCCGGCCTCGGCACACACCTTGCACTCGCCCACCTTAAGGTCGGGCTCGTAGTTGGTGGGGCACGTGGGGTTCACGCAAATCTCGAAGGCCTTCTGGCGGAACGGCTGGCACTTAATGCGCGGCGCGCCGCACTCGGGGCACACGGCCGCCTCGCCCTCGAGCGGGCTTACCTTGACGCCGCTCGGCACCGGATAGGTCACGTCGCAGTCGGGCCAGCCCATGCAGCCAATGAAGCTGCCACGGGTCTTGGCGCTCGTCTTCATAACCAGGTCCTTGCCGCACTTGGGGCAGGCGCCCACGCGCGCATCGGCCGTGACGGCGTCGCTGATGGCGTCGCCCAGCTCCTGCGTGTGCTTGAGCAGCTCGTCGAGCACGCCAGCCAGCAGCGCGCGCGAGTGCGCCACGACATGCTCTTCGGTATCCTCGCCGCGCTCCACACGGGTCATGTCGCCATCGAGCTCGCTGGTCATATCGGGGCTCGTGATGCGCGGGGCAAACTGCGTCAGTGCATCGATGATGGCGATGCCCAGCTGACTCGGCTCCACGGGATCGTTTTTGAGGTAGCGCACGGCGTACAGGCGCTCGATGATGCTCGCGCGTGTGGACTTGGTGCCCAGGCCGCGCTTTTCCATCTCCTGCACGAGCTTGCCCTGGCTGTAGCGCGCGGGCGGCTCGGTCTGCTTGGCCTCGAGTTTAATGTCGAACACGTCGACCGTATCGCCCTGCTCCAGCGGCGGCATCTGCTCATCGCGCTTGAGTCCATACGGATACGCCTCGCGGAAACCCGGGGTCACGAGCACATCGCCCGAAGCCACGAACGGCTCACCGTTCACGTCGAGCTCGAGCTTGGTGTTCTCGATGCTCGCGGGCCCCATGAGCGTTGCCAGAAAGCGGCGGGCGATGAGGTCGTAGAGCTTACGCTGGCCGCCGTCGAGCGTGGACGGATCGCCCTCGCCCGTGGGGTAGATAGGCGGGTGGTCGGTGGTCTCGACCTTGCCACGCGTGGGCTTCATGGGACCGGCGAGTACCTTTTTGCACACGGGTGCCAGCGCCGGGTTAATCTTTGCCAGGTCGCTCACCACGGCGCCCAGATCGAGCGTCGCGGGGTACACGGTATTGTCGACACGCGGGTAGCTGATGAGGCCCGCCATGTAAAGGGACTCGGCGATGCGCATGGTACGCGCAGGCGAGATACCCTCGGCTGCAGCGGCAGCCTGCAGCGAGGTGGTCGCAAACGGCGTGGGCGGCTGCTGCTTGCGCGAGCGCTTGGTCACCGCGGCGACGGTTGCCGTCGTAGCGCCGTCAACGTGACCGTACGCCGTCTCAGCAGCATCCTTGTCGGTAAAGCGCGCCGTCTTGTGCGCGATCTTAAAGCGATCGTCCTCGGCAGCGCCTTGCGCGGCACCCATGCCGCGAATCTGCCAATAGTCCTCGGGCACAAACGCCATGCGCTCGCGTTCGCGCTCGACCACCAGGGCAAGCGTCGGCGTCTGCACGCGGCCGGCGGAACGCACGTTGCCAAAGCCGCCAAACTTGGCGAGCGTCAGGTAGCGCGTGAGCACCGCACCCCAAATGAGGTCGATGTGCTGACGGCTCTCGCCGGCGTCGGCCAGGTTCTGGTCGAGCGAGACAAGGTTATCGAAGGCCTGCGTGATCTCGGCCTTGGTAAACGAAGAATACTGGGCGCGGGCGACCGGCAGGTCGGGCGCGACCTCGCGCACCTTGTTGAGGGCGTCCGAACCGATCAGCTCGCCCTCGCGATCAAAGTCCGTGGCGATGATGACGCTGTCGGACTTTTTGGCGAGGTTCTTAAGCGAGCGGATGAGTTCCTTCTCGGCCGGCAGCTTAATGACGGGTGCCCAGGTGAGATACGGCAGACTCTCGAGCTTCCAGCCCTTGATGGAGATGCCGTCGGCAAGAAACGGCTTGCGCTTGGTGTCGTAGGGCGGGCGTGCCAGACCATCGGGCATGTCGGCCGGCAGCATCTCGCCGTCCTCGGTAACCGAATACCAGCCCAGCTTTTTATCGAACAGCACGCTGTCGCAAAAATCGGGCGCAAGGATGTGACCGGCAAGGCCGATGGTCACGCACTCCTCGCCCTTCCACTCAAAACGGTAGATGGCGGTGTTGTACACCTTGTCCTTTTTGGGTTTGCCCGTGGACAGACGCTCGGCGATCTGACGCGCGGCGTCGTTTTTCTCGGCGATGATGAGCTTCAAAAGAGGCTCCTATCTCGTGTCTCTGCGGCTACGCCCGCCCGTATGGCGGCCGATTTACGCCCTTGCTTGCTCGATCTGCCCGATGAGCCAATCGCACCAGGCATCCATGCCCTCGCCCTTGCGCGCGCTCACGGCAAACCGCGGCGCCTGCGGATTGAGGTCATCGAGTGTCTTAGTATACCTATCCATATCAAAATCGAAAGCCGGGGCCACGTCGACCTTATTGAGCAGCTGCGCGCCGGCGTGCTGGAAGATGCCCGGGTACTTGATGGGCTTGTCGTCGCCCTCGGGCACCGAGAGAATCATGATGGACAGGTTCTCGCCCAGGTCAAAGTCGACCGGGCAGACCAGGTTGCCCACGTTTTCGATAAAGATGACGTCGATGTTTTGAAGGCCCACCGCCTGGTCGAACGCGTCAACGGCCTCCATGATCATGTTGCCCTCGAGGTGGCACAGGCCACCCGTGTTGATCTGGATGGCGGGCATGCCGGCTTCCTTCATGGTGATGGCGTCGACATCCGAGGCAATATCGCCCTCGATGACGGCACAGCGCAGGCCAGCCTTGTCGCGCAGGCGCTCGTTGGTGCCCAGGATCGTGGTGGTCTTGCCCGAACCGGGGCTCGACAGCACATTGATCACATAGGTGTTTGTCTCTTTAAATCGCTGTCGCAGCTGATCTGCCAGGCGCTCGTTGCGCGACAGAATCGGCGACGCGATATCAATCGTTTTCTCAGCCATACTCGGCACTCCTTACTTTGGCCCCTTTATACCCCATCACCAGATGGCTAGCGGGCTAATCGTCGGGGGTTTCGATTTCGATACTTGCGATGTCGAGCTCGCGGCCGTGCAGCAGACGCACGTTGGCGCCGCCACATTGGGGACAGCGGCAATGGAAGCGATCGTGCTCAAAGACCTCCCCGCAGTCCAGACACTCGCTTTGTGGATGGACTTCCTCCACGGCAAGCTCGCAGCCTCGCGTGAGCGGGTCCTCATCGCGAAATGTCTCCCACGCAAAGTCGAGCGCCTCGCGCACAACTTCGGTCATATCCCCGATACGCAGCGTTACCAAAACGGCGCGCGAGGCCCCCGCCCCACGCGCCGCGCGAATCACTGTATCGAGTATGCCGTTGACAATGCCAACCTCGTGCATACCGATTTACTCCTCGTCGTCCTCATCGTCCGAGAACAGGTCCAGACGGCTCACAAACAAGCCCTCCTTGCCCTCGCGCGCGGTAATGACCACGCGGGCAATGGCGAGCGAAATCTCGTAGAGCGAGAGCAGGGCACCATACATGAGGCCCAGCGTAACGGGCGAGCCGTCGGGCGTAATCACAGCCGAGCCCACAAGCAGGCCCACGTACACGTAGCGCCAGGCGCCGCGGAAGGCCGCGTAGGACACGATGTGGAAGACGGACAGGTAGAAGATGATGAGCGGCAGCTCAAACGCCACGCCAAAGCCGATCATAAAGAGCAGCTCCATGTTGACGTAGTTCTCCAGGTCGGGCAGCGCCGTGGCGACGGCCGAGGTCTCGCCGATAAGCCACTCAAAGCCCGCCGGGATGATGATGAAATAGCAGAAGATGGCGCCCAGGAAGAACAGCACCGTCGAGGCGAGCACCGTGGGCACGACCCATTTGCGCTCGTTGGGACGCAGTGCCGGCAGGAAAAATGCCAGAATCTGCCAGATGATCATGGGCGTGCACATGACCACGGCCATCTTGATGGCCAGCGAGAAGCGCAGGCCAAAGCCGCCGAGCGTGGTGGTGATGTAGAACTTACCGTCCGGCACAAAGGAGCGGATGGGGTCTTCCAGGATGTCGAGCACCACGGGCGTGGCGAAATACAGCACGATGGCGGCGGCAAACACCGACACGACCACGATAGTCAGGCGGCGACGGAGCTCTCCCAGGTGATCGAAGAGCGGCATGCGCGCAGGTCCGATAGGCATTACTCATCGCCTCCCTTCGAGGCGTCGGCGGCAGCGGCGTCGTCCTCGGCCTCGAGCTCGCGGGCGAGCTGGTCGACGACGGCCTTGCGCTTGCGGGGACGACGGGCGTAGAGGTCGGCCGTCGTGGGCTCTACCGGCTCGGGCTCGGGCTCCGGTTCTGTAGCAGGCTCGGGCTCGACGACAGGCTCGGCGGCAGCGGCAGGCTCGGCACCCTCGGCCTCCTCAGCAGCACCCTCGCCCTCGGCGGCAGCCTCGCTCGCGGCCTTCTCGGCAGCAAGGCGGGCACGGCGCTCGGCAAAGGTCTCCTTCTTGGCGGGCGCTGCCGTCTCGGCGGCATCCTTGTCCGCATCGGAATCGTCATCGACGGCAGTCTTCTTGGGCTTGACCGGTGCCGAAGCGGCCTCACTTACCGGATCGATAATCTCAGACTGAACAACGGCCGTCATCTTTTCCTGCGTCTCGCGGAACTGACGGATGGCACGGCCGATCGTGCGGCCCATCTGCGGGAGCTTATCCGGGCCAAACAGCAAAAAGCCGAAGACCACGATGATCGCGAGCTCACCCTCTCCAATACCAAACACACATACCTCCAAGGCTCGATGTGAGTCGAGCCCGCACCGCGCCATTCGGCCGGAACTCGTCTATTCATTCGGTCAAGTATAGCGCCCGGACGCCAAAACGTCCGAGCGCATCACAAACATATGCCAAACGGCACGCCCTTTTGAGGGCAAAGGTTATGCAGCGGTGATCGAAATCTCCTGGTCGACACCCAACAGCTGAACCACGCGCATCACCGGAGGCTGCACATTGGCGCAGCTAAAGCGCTTGCCGTGGTCGACCGCGTGGTGTGCGGCGCCCACGAGCACGCCAATGCCCGTCGAATCGATGTAGCTCACCTGGGCAAAATCGAGCTCAACGGCCTCAGTGGGCTGCTCGAGCGCCAGGTCGATGGCATTGCGCAGGCTATCGGCGTTAGAGATATCGATCTCGCCGGTTACCTTAATGGTGTAGAGCTCTGGCGTGGGGTTGGTGGAAATACCCAAATCCATGTATATGCTCCTTTACGTATCGAAAGTGCGGATAGTACGGGAAGCCGCGCGTTAGGCGCGCTCGGCACGCGCAAGCTCGGCAGCGACGAGCTTAACGGCCAGCACCAGCACATCGAGCGCGGCCTCCAGGTCCTCGACCGTGGGATAGCTCGGCGCGATGCGGATGTTGGTATCGCGCGGGTCCTTGCCATAGGGCCAGGTAGCACCGGCCGGCGTGAGCTTGACGCCCAGGTCGGCGCAAAGCGCAGCAACCTTCCGGGCCGAGCCCTCGGGACCATCGAAGCTTACAAAGTAGCCGCCGCGGGGGTGCGTCCAGGTGGCGCAGCCCGTGTCGCCCAAGCCCTCGGTGAGCTTGCGCTCAACGGCCTCAAAGCGCGGGCGCAAGAACTCGGCGTGCTTTTTCATGTGCTCCCTGACCGCCTCGATGGTGGGAAGGAAACGCACGTGGCGCAGCTGGTTGAGCTTGTCGGCGCTGATAAGGCCTGCCTTCAGGCGCTTGGAGAACTCGGCGATGACCGCGGGGCTCGCACCGATAAAGCCGATACCGGCGCCCGGGAAGGTGATCTTGGACGTCGAGGCGAAGGCCACCACGCGATCCTCGGTGCCCGCCGCGCGAGCGAGGTCGAAGATATTGGCGAGCTCGTCGGTCTCGTCGTACAGGTCGTGCACGCAGTAGGCGTTGTCCCAGAAGATGCGGAAATCGGGCGCGGCCGTGGGCATCTCGACCAGGCGACGCACGGTGTCCTCGCTAAAGGTAATGCCCGTGGGGTTGGAATACTTGGGCACGCACCAGATACCCTTGATGGAGTCGTCGGCGGCAACCAGGCGCTCGACCTCGTCCATGTCGGGGCCGTTGTCGGTCATCGCGACGGGGACGTTCTCGATACCCAGATCGGCGGTGATGCCAAAGTGGCGGTCGTAGCCGGGAACGGGGCACAGGAACTTGACCTTCTTGCCGTCGTGCGCGGCCTCATAAGCCTCCCAGGGCTCGCTGCCGCACGAGCCGCAACGCCAGAACATACCGGCAATATCGTGCTCGATCAGCAAGCTCGACGAACCCAGCACGAGCGTCTGCTCGGCGGGGCAACCCAGGAACTCCCCCGCCAGCTTGCGTGCCGAGGGAATGCCCTCAAAGCAGCCGTAGTTGGAACAGTCGACGTTGCCGTCGTGCAGATCGGCATCGGCATTGAGGATATCGAGCATGGGTCGAGAGATGTCCACCTGGGAGGGCGACGGCTTGCCGCGGGCCATGTCGAGCGCCAGGCCCTTGGCCTTGACCTCGGCGACCTCGGCCTTGAGCGCCTCGATGGCGGCATCGAGTTCGGTGGTTTCCATCTTCTGGTAGATCGTCTGCATGGGTGCGACCTTTCGCGAAGCGGTACGTTGCAGTTCGTCTAAGTATAGACCGCCACCGCCGCAACGGTATGAAGCCGTGATAGATTAAGTCCATCGCAATAAATTACGAATCGCCGCGCATGCCGGCGTGGGGCGCCCAAGGAGGCACTATGGAGTACGGATCGTTCCAAGCCGAGGAATTCGGCGACCTACAGCGCCTGGTCGATGGGCTGTTTTACGACCGCCACGCCATCGACCGCCTGGATCTAATCGTACAGGCAGAAATCTTGGACCTGGCGCCCGACCTCATGGAAATCGTGAACCTTTTGCCGCCCGGCTACTACGACCGCCAGTCACTTTGCGACCAGCTCAACTCCGCCTTGGCCGCCCACGGCTGGGGCGCCATCTACGGCACCGTGGAATAAACCTAGTCATTGGGGCCTGTGGTCAAAAAATAGCAAATATGAGTACTGTTACTTTTTTAGTAACAGCGATTTTGAATTAAAAAGGCCAGTCTTGGCCTTTTGTGTCCGGTTTTGGAAGGATGCATCGGCATTTTTCGTCCAGCCACGCAATCGTTAATGCACAGACAGAATAGATTTGTACATTATTTTTCGCGCCTAAAATGAAACGCCGTTTGTGACAGTACTCACAAACGGCGTTTTTTGGCCACTGGGGTGTCCGGCAGGTGGCAAGTACCACTCAAAACCGCGTTTTACACGCGCTCGAGCAGGCTCTGGCGTCTGTTTCTACGCGCCTACTCGTTCTTGGGCGCGGGGTGCTTGCAGATCACACTCATGTAGATCACGCCAAGTACGGCCGCGGTGACAGAGCCGGCAAGGATGGCGGCCTTGGCAGCCAGAACCTCAAACTGGGCCGTCGGGAAGGCGAGGCCGCTGATGAGAATCGACATGGTAAAGCCGATACCGCCCAGAATGCCCACGCCGGCAATCATATGCCAGTTGACATTGTGCGGCAGCTCGCAGGCCTTGAGCTTGACCAGGGCAAACGTCATGCCAAAGATGCCGATCGGCTTGCCCAGCAGCATGCCAAAGTACACGCCGAGCGTCACCGGGTCGGTGAGCAGCGTGCTCATGTCCACGCCCACTAGGCGAACCTGTGCGTTGACGAACGCGAAGATCGGCAGGATCACAAAGTTGACCGGCGTGGAGATCAGGCGCTCCATGCGGATGAGCGGCGGGGTCACGCGGTGCATGACGCGCTCGACTTTGGTGGTCGAGACGGTAAAGTCATGCTGGCCCAGGATGTGCGCCTCGTCGTCGTAGCGGTCATCGAGCAGCGGCAAGCACTCGCCCAGCCAATCGGTGAGGCTATCGAGCTTGACGCCGCACTTGGCCGGGATGGTAAAGGCCAAGATGACGCCGGCGAGCGTAGCATGCACGCCGCTCTTGAACATGCAGAACCACAGCAGCAGGCCCAGCACCGAGTACGGGGCAAGGCGGTAATGCTGCGTCTTGTTGAGCCACACGAGCGCGCAGGTCACAAGCGCGGCGGCGCCCAACCAAAACGGATTGGGGCTCTGACCGTAGAAGATGGCGATGGCGGCGATGGAAATGAGGTCGTCGGCGATGGCGAGCGTCGAGAAGAACACACGCACGCCGTTGGGCACGCGATTACCCAAAAGCGACAGCACGCCCAGCGCAAAGGCAATATCGGTTGCCATGGGAATGGCCCAGCCGTTGTGCGCGCCGGCATGGTTAAAGATCAGATAGATGCAGGCGGGAACGACGACGCCGCCCACGGCCGCCAGCATGGGAAGCATAGCCTGGCGCGGGTTTTTGAGCTCGCCGACCGTCATCTCGTACTTAAGCTCAATGCCCACCAGCAAAAAGAAAATCGCCATGAGGAAGTCGTTGACGAATAGTTCAACGGTGAGACCGGCCGTAAGGTTGCCCAGACCCACATACAGCGGGGTCTCCAAAAAGTGATGGATGGCCTCGTAGGCATCGGTATTGGCGCAAATGACGGCGGCGATGGCGGCGAAGACCATGACGGCGGCGGAAATCGTGCCGTTCTCGGCGATGCGCTCCCAAATGTCATGGCGCTCAAAACGCTTGCGCTCACGGACGTTGAACAGCTGCTCGGGTGCTGCCATGGGCGGCTCCTTTCACGGGAAAGCTCCCGTCTTAAAAAAGCACGGCCCGCCCAAGTGGCGGCGCCGCGCTCTAACGTATTACGCTTGCATCTAGCCTACCCTGCACGACAAGCGCGCAAGCGTGGCCGAAAAGCGGAACCACAGGTTGAACATTATTTGCTCAACGGCACGGGCACGCCTATCCAAGAGACGACGCGGCGCCGTGCACAAAAAACGACCGGAGCGCGGGGCATCCGCGATCCGGTCGTGGCGTTTGGTCAACTAAACCTAGCAGGCGGCCATGATGGGGGCAGCGACCTGCTTCTTACGGGAGAGGACGCCCGGCATCCAGACGCCGTCGTGCTCGTCGGCAATGCCCAGGCCCTTCTGAGCAGCCTCGGTCTCGCCCTCGAGCAGGACCTGCGAGCCCTCCTCCATGATGTCGGTGATGCACAGGACAATGCCGTCAGCACCCTTCTCGGCGGCGTAGGCGCGCATGGCCTCGCGGATCTCGTCGATCATACCGAGCGCACGGCTCTTGTCGACGGTCTCGTACTGGCCGATGAGCAGCTTCTTGCCGGCGGGCTCGAACATCTTGATGTCGTTGCCAACCATCTCGGCTGCGGTGAAGGAGCCGGACGGGCGGGTGAGGAAGACCTCCATGCCAAACTTGACCGGGTCGACGCCCACCTGCTCGCCGAACTTGGCGGCGACGGCGCGGTCGACATCGGTGGTGGTGGGGCTCTTGAGCATGAGCGTGTCGGTCATCATGGCCGAGAGCAGCAGCTTGGCCTGGACGTCGGAAAGCTCAACGCCGAGCACGCCGGCGAGCTTGGTGACGATGGTGCAGCTGGAACCCCAGGGCAGGCAGATGTAGTGCAGCGGGCCGGCGGTCTCGAAGTCGCCGATGCGGTGGTGGTCGACGACGCCAAAGACCGTGGCGTCCTTAAGACCGGCGACGGACTGGGCAGACTCGTTGTGGTCGGTGAGAACGACGAGCTGACCGGCCTCGACGGACTCGATCACGCGGGGCTCGGCAATGCCAGCGTCGGCGAGCAGCTTGGCGGACTCGGCCGGAAGCTGACCAAGGGCGCAGGCCTCGTAGGTGTTGCCGGCATACTCAACCTGGTTGAGCAGCTGGGACAGGACGACGGCGCTCATGATGGCGTCGTTATCGGGGTTCTGGTGACCAAAGACAAGAACGTTTGCCATGGATATCCTCCACTTGATATGTGTACTTGGACGTAGCTATGGTAGCACGCCGATGCCGAGCCTTCGCAGACGGAAGGGCCACGGCATATTTTGGGGCGCAGCCTTGGCCTCCTTGCACCAGCTATTTGCCGGCGGCGCGCAGGGCTACGTAGGCGGCACCGATAATGCCGGCGTCGTTTCCGAGCGAAGCGACCTTAATGGGCGTCTCGCGCGAGGCGGAAAGCGCGTACTGCTTAAAGTGCTCGCGAACCTTGTCGAGGTAAACATCGGCCGAGGCGGAGGCGCCGCCGCCGATGAGGAACATCTCGGGATCAACCACGTTGGCAATAAGCGCCAGTGCGCGGCCGAGATAGTCGGCCATGGTATCGGCCGCGGCCAGCGCGAGCTTGTCGCCCTCGCGACAAGCCTGGAACACGTCCTTGGAATCGGAGGGGCCGGTCAGCTCGATGGGCTCGACGCCCGCCTTCTTGCACTCGGCAAGGTAGTTGCTCACCACGCCGGTGGCGCTGGAATACTGCTCCAGGTGGCCATGGCCGCCGCAGCCGCAGGTGCGCTCCTCGGCCGGGTTCAGGCACATGTGGCCAATCTCGCCGCCAGCACCCACAACGCCCGATACCACGTCGCCGTTGACGATAACGCCGCCGCCCACGCCGGTACCAATGGTGACCATCACCACGTTCTGTACGCCCTTGGCAGAGCCGAGCCAGGCCTCGCCCATAGCAGCAGCGTTGGCGTCGTTCTCGTACTTAACGACCGCGTCGGGGCAGTGCTCCTGGATGGCGATCTTGAGCTCGGGCAGGTTGATGGCGATGTTCGCCTTGACCTTGGCATCGCCCGATGCCGGGATGGGGCACGGAACGGCCAGGCCAATGCCCGACACAAAGGCACGCGGAATCTGGGCCTTGGCGACCACCTGGTCGATAGCCTCGGTCACCGCGGCAAAGCCCGCAGCGTCAACGATGGGAGGCGTGGGCACGCTGGCCTTGGCAAGCAGGTTTCCGTCCTCATCGAACAGACCCTCCTTGACCGAGGTGCCGCCGACGTCGATGCCGATGTAATACTGCTTAGGTTCCATGGGAGCCCGCCTTTCTCGTTTAAACATTGCCTGTATGGTACCGCTCCCAAGGCAAAAACCTACCAAAAAGGACAGGTTTGTTTTGGCAGGTTTTATCTGGGGAAGCGCAGAGTACGAGATTCGGTTCGCTGGGTGTTATATCGGTTCGGCCCCGTCCTCGGACCGATCATTTCTCAACACGACACTACTCAGATGTTTATCATTTAAAACGCTCTAATTTTACAAGCGGGGCGACTTTTAATTTTATCTTTCTCGAACTTTTCAATAACTCAATAGAGATACTTAGGTGTTGACTATACTTTCTTTTATTCTCAATCAAGTTGGAAAGGAGGTTCCTTGATTCCCAAATACGAGGCGATAGCTGCAGATATTCGTCGAAGTATTGAGGGTGGCGCTCTTAAACCGGGCGACAAGCTTCCCACCGTCGTTGAGTTCTGCGAGCTCTATAGCGTTTCAAAAATCACCGTCAAACGAGCTATTGAACAAATCACCGAGGAAGGTCTTATTACCAGCCGACGCGGATCGGGTACCTACGTTAAGGACACGGCGGGACTTCCCGGCCAGGCGTTTTTCCAGGGCAAAAACGACCGTGCCCAGGGCTTTTCATATGAGCACCGCGGGGAGAAGGTGACCTCGGTGGTCTACGATTTCTCGATCGTTAATCCACCAGCGGACATCGCAGCCCAGCTGGGAATTGCCGAGGATGACTTTGTCTATCACGTCGTGCGCGTGCGTCAGGCCGATGAGAAGCCCATCGTTATCGAGTACACCTACATGCCCCTCGAGCTGATTCCAGGCCTTAAAAAGAAGGACCTGTACGGATCGGTCTACCGCTTCATCCGCGAGCAATGTGGGCTGAAGATTTCGAGCTTCCACCGTACCATTCGCGCCGTGGCAGCAACCGAGGAAGAAGCCGAGCGTCTGGACACCAAACTTGGCTCTCCCCTGCTCGAGCTCACCCAGATTGGCTTTTTGGACAGCGGCGCCGCCTTTGAGTATTCGATCTCGCGCAACGTTGGCGATCGCTTTGAGTTGCACAACGTAACGTTGGCATAGGTTTTTGTAGTCACGCGGGCGCTCGTTTTGAGCCGTCTTACGCGGCACCCGCACAACCTTATGGGAGTATGCACATGTCCGATTTGATTAAACTCACGCCGATCTTCCACGAGAAGATCTGGGGCGGCCGCCAGTTGGAGACCGTGTTTGGCTACGACATTCCCGAGGGTCCCATCGGTGAGTGCTGGGCCATCTCGGCCCATCCCAACGGCGACTGCCAGATTGCGGAGGGACCGTACGCCGGCCACACGCTGTCGTGGCTGTGGGCCGAGCACCGCGAGCTCTTTGGCAACTGCGAGGGCAAGGAGTTCCCGCTGCTCATCAAGATTCTGGACGCCAAGGACGACCTTTCGATCCAGATTCATCCCAACGACGAGTACGCCGCCAAGCACGAGAACGGCAGCCTGGGCAAAACCGAGTGCTGGTATGTGCTGGACTGCGAACCCGGTGCCACGATTATCGTCGGCCAGCGCGCACACGACCGCGCCGAGGCTGCACAGATGATCGAGGAGGGCCGTTGGGACGACATGCTCAACGTGCTGCCGATTCACAAGGGAGACTTTTTCCAGATCGACTCCGGCACCGTTCACGCCATCAAGACCGGCACGCTGATTCTGGAGACGCAGCAGTCGAGCGACGTGACATATCGCCTGTACGACTACGACCGCCCCGGCACCGACGGAAAGCTGCGCCCGCTGCACATTAAGCAGAGCCTCGACTGCATCGACTTTGATGTTCAGGCTCCGACCGACGGCACGGTGAACGCGCCTGAGGTCGACGGTGTGACCGAGCTCGAGTCCAACCCCTGCTACACCGTCGATCGCGTGCGCGTCGACGGCAGCAAGACCTTGGAGCAGCGCTGGCCCTTCATGTGCCTGTCGGTCATCGACGGCGAAGGCACCGTCTGCGGCGACCCCGTCCACAAGGGAAGCCATCTGCTGGCCCCCAGCACCGTCAGCTCCATCGACCTCGAAGGCAAGATGGAACTGATCATCAGCCACCTCTAGTTCGCACCAACAACCCAAACGCAACAAGGGGCTCCCCCGTCCACCAACGGAGGAGCCCCTACTCGTATCTACATATCAGCCCACCCGGTTCTCCAAATCAAAAAGCGGACGAGCGGAGCGGCGTTCGCAAGCAACGTTACCCAAGGACCTGGGCGGGCGTATGGGACAACATCGATCGCGAGTTCCGCACGCAAAGGAGAGCACTTAATGTGCTCTCCGTCTTGCGCAGGACTGCCCGAGCAGGCGATGTTGCCCCATACGCCCGCCCAGGTCCGCCGGGATCACGACAGCTTGACGATCGGTGCAAAACCTTTCATTAGCTTTTTGGTCTGGCCGGTCTTTTCGAATTGAACCTCGATCATGTCTCCGGCGACCGAGATCACGGTACCCGTACCAAAGGTCTTGTGGCTCACGGTATCGCCCGCGGCAAAGTCCTGCGATGCGCTGGCGCGATCGACCTTGCGTTCCACCGTTGGCGACACCTTAGATGACGGCTTTTTGGCTCGCGGCGCGCCCGAGCCAAAAGTCGAGGCAACACGGCCGGCGTCGGGCGAGACCCCACGATGGCGCTCGGTCCCGTAGCTGCTGCCGCCAAAGAAATCGTCGAAGCTCGATCCACCACGTGAACCAGAACCGCCGGTCGAGCGCGTATGCGAACCAAACACCTTGCCGCCGTACATATCCGAGCCCATGCCCGAACCAAAGGTGCCGCGACGGTCGCCGCGCTTCTCCCAGCCCGTGCCCTCAAAACCGGCAGAACCGATACCGCTAAACTCGATATCCTCAAACGGAATCTCGTTGAGGAAGCGCGAGCGCGGGTTGGCAGAAGTCGAGCCGTAGGTGCGACGCGTGGCCGCATAGGTCAAGAACAGGCGCTTACGGGCGCGCGTGATGGCAACGTAGGCCAGGCGACGCTCCTCCTCGAGCTTGCCCGGGTCATCGCTGCCGCCAAAGTCGTGTACGTGCGGGAAGATGCCCTCCTCCATGCCGGCCACGAACACCGCCGGGAACTCCAGGCCCTTGGCGGAGTGGATGGTCATCATGGTAATGGCATGCGTCTCGCCGGCCAGGGAATCCAAGTCGGAGCGCAGGGCCAGCCACTCCATGAGTGCCGGCAGCGCCTTACAGGTGAGCGGACCGTAGGTGCGCTCGATCTCGTCGGCGTGCACGGCACCCGCCGGCAGCTCTGTCGGCGCGGCATACGCGTTGCCCGCGATGGCGGCGGCCAGGGCATCCTGCGGAGACAACGCTGGAGCGGCCAGGCTATCGAGCGGATTGGCGCCCGCGGCGTCACGGGCGCCAACGAGCGCCTCAAACGAGGATGCCGGGGCAGACGGCCCCGGTTCGGGCGCAGGCGCGCTCACCACGACGGGCTCGGGCTCGGCGCTGACAGGCACATCGGCAACACCGGCAGCGCGCAGCTCTTCCAAGCTCTCGAGCGTACCTTCGATATCCTCGTGCGTCTCCTCAAATTCGGCGGCGACGCCCAGGAATTCCTGGATGTTCTCGGCGCGGCTCTCGGATTCCATGGTGCCTTCGGCGCGAAAAGCCTGCAGCAGGCCCGTCTTATCAACAATCATCTCGACGACGTCCTTGAGCTCGCCGTCCATGCGGCGACCCTCGCGCACCAGCGCCACAAAGCTCGACAGGCCGTTGCGCACCTTGGCGCTAAACATGCCCGTCTCGGCTGTTGCGATCTCGCAGGCTTGGAAGAACGAGCAGCGGTTGTCGCGTGCCAGCTGCTCAATCTTTTGAATCGAGGTGGAGCCGATGCCGCGGCGCGGCGTGTTGATGACGCGCTTGACGCTCATCTCGTCGGCCGGGTTCACAATCATCTTAAGATAGGCCATGACGTCGCGGATCTCGGCACGGTCGAAGAATCGCGTGCCACCCACGATCTTGTAGGGCACGCCTGCGCGCAGGAACATATCTTCGAGAATACGCGACTGAGCGTTGGTGCGGTAGAACACGGCGATGTCGTCGTAACTCGTGCCCTTGGAGTGCAGCTTCTCGATCTCGCCGGCAATCCAGCGGCCCTCGTCGCGCTCATCGCTTGCCTGGAAGGCCTGGATCTTCTCGCCATCGCCCTCGGCCGTAAACAGGCGCTTGTCCTTGCGCTGCGAGTTGTGGCGCACCACGGCGTTGGCGGCGCTCAGGATATGGCCCGTGGAGCGGTAGTTCTGCTCCAGCTTAACGGTCTTGCAGTTTTTAAAGTCCTGCTCAAAGTCCAGGATGTTGGTGATGTCGGCGCCACGCCAGCTATAAATGGACTGGTCATCGTCGCCTACGACCATGAGGTTTTGGTACTTGGCGGCCAGCAGGTTGGCGATCTCGTACTGGACGTGGTTGGTGTCCTGATACTCGTCGACGCTAATGTAGCGGAAGCGCTCTTGGTACTTGTCGAGCACCTCGGGGCGGGTGCGCAGCAGCTCGAGCGTGCGCACGAGCAGGTCGTCGAAGTCCATCGCGTTGGCGGCGCGCAGGCGGCGTTCCAGCTCCAAGTAGACCTGCGCGGCCTTTTTGTCGTTGGGGCTGTCGGCGGATTTGAGCATGTCCTCGGGGCCGATCATGGCGTTTTTGGCCGAACTGATCTTGCTGCGGATCATGTTGATGGGGAATTGCTTTTGCTCGATACCGAGCGCCTGCATAATATCGCGCACCATGCGCTTGGAATCGTCGTCATCGTAGATGGTGAACTGACCGGTGTAGCCCAGCAGGTCAGCGTCCTCGCGCAGCATGCGCACGCACATAGCATGGAAGGTGCACACCCACATGCCGCGGGTACCGCTGGGGATGAGTGCCGCCAGACGCTCGCGCATCTCGGCCGCGGCCTTGTTGGTAAACGTGATGGCAAGGATCTGCCAGGGCTTAACACCCAGGTCGCCGAGCATATGTGCGATGCGAAAGGTCAAGACGCGGGTCTTGCCCGAGCCGGCGCCGGCAAGCACCAGCAACGGGCCCTCGGTGGTCAGAACTGCCTCGCGCTGGGCGGAATTAAGGCTGTCGATGTCGACGAGCGGCTTGGCGGGCTTGGGTGCCGGCGCGGGAGCGTCGTAGATGTCGAGCGGGACGAGCTCGGGCTCCGGCGCAGCAGGGACGGCATATGCATCGAGCGGCACGGGTTCCGGCGCGGGCGGCACGGGTACCGCGGCATTCTTTTCCCAGGGCAAGGGCTGGGTCATGGGCGACTCCTCATCTGACGGACGGCGCGCCTGCGGGCAGCGCCATAGTTTGAGCCGTATTAGTATACCGAGCCGCGCGGACACCGACGCAAATCACACCACGACTCCGTGCGCCACCGTCAGGCCCGCCCAGCGGATTTGGCGCAATGGGGTCAGGTTACTTTGCACCAATCTATTGGCAATCACGAAACCGCCGATGTCATGGCAGCAGCAGCGAGCGGCGGCCAGGGCGAACAAATTGGCATGAAAAGGGGGCGGCATAGACCTTTTGGTCATGCCACCCCCTTTGAATGACAAGTTGTCGCCCCGGCCGCCGCGCAGCGTCGACTAAGTTAGAGGCCGAGCATCGGCTCCAGAACGAAGAAATATGCGAGCACTACGATGCCCAGGATGATGCGGTAAACACCGAAGCACTTGAAGTCGTGACGGCGGACGAAGCCCATGAGCCACTTGATGGCGATGAGCGAAACCACAAAGGCCACAACGCAGCCCACGCCCAAGATAGCGACCTCGTTGGCGCCGAACGTACCGCCCTTGATGAAGTACTTGACCAGCTTGAGCGCACTCGCGCCAAACATAACAGGGATGGCCAGGAAGAACGTAAACTTGGACGCCACCGAACGCGTGCAGCCCAAAAGCAGGCCGCCGATGATGGTAGAACCGGAGCGAGACGTACCAGGCACCAGCGAAAGCACCTGGAAGCAGCCGATACCCAGCGCAGTCTTCCAGCTCAGGTCCTCGAGCGTGGCGATGGAGCCAAAGTCCAGATCCTCGTCATCATCCTCATCCTCAGCGGTAGCCGCGGCGGGCGCCGCAAAGTGCGCACCGGCGGGACGTCCACCCGACACCACAGCACGCGAACCAAACGAACCGGCAACGGCCATTTCCTCGCGCTTGCTCGCGCGCCAGTTTTCGATCACGATAAACAGCACGCCGTACACAATGAGCGCCAGCGCCACGACGGGAGCATTGTAGAAATGCTCCTCCATCCAGTCGTTGAGCGGCAGGCCAATCGCCGCCGCGGGAATGCAGCCAAGCACAATCTTGCCCCACAGCACCCAGGTGTCGCGACGGCCCTCCTTGCCCTTGCTGGGCGAGAACGGATTGAGCTCATGGAAGAACAGCACGCAGACGGCCAGAATGGCGCCGAGCTGAATCACGACCAGGAACATGTTCCAGAACGTCTCGCTCACGTTCATCTTGACGAACTCGTCCACCAAGATCATGTGACCGGTCGACGAGACGGGCAGCCATTCGGTGATGCCCTCGACCAGGCCCATGAAGGCAGATTTTAGAAGCTCGATGATATCCAAAGGGACCCCCTCGTTAGACACCCGCCGATATTGTTCTGCGGACGGTGCGGGCGATGTCCCATTATCAACCGTTCGGGCGTGTCTGCGCCTACCCTTACCAAAAAACTCGTCCGTTCACAGAATTGCGAGCGGTCAAACCGAAATCCTTGGGTATAACTGCAACAAGATAAAGTGTCCGGCGGCCAACGCGCCCGCGCCCGCCCGACGCACGAGCCCCGCGCCCGTGCGATAGACCAAGGAGGAAACCATGAACGAGGGCTACACCAAGGTATTTGTTTCACTCGACGGTACTGAGCAGCAGGATTTTGTGCTCGCACGCGCCATCAAGGTCGCCGCGAACAACGGCGCCAAGCTGATTATCGGCCACGTTATCGATTCCACGGCACTCGAGAGCGCCGGCTCCTATCCGGTCGACCTGGTCAACGGCCTAGAGGAGGCATTTAAGAACTCCATCGCCAAGCAGCTCGAGGAGGCCAAGGCCAATCCCGACATTCCCGAGGTCGAGGTCATGATTCGCGCCGGCCGTATTCGCGAGACGCTCAAGGACGAGATGCTCGACGTGGTTAAGCCCGACCTGGTGCTCTGCGGCGCCCGCGGCCTGTCCTCGATCAAGTATGCGCTGCTGGGTTCGATTTCGACGTTCCTGCTACGCAACACCGACTGCGACATCTTGGTCGTGAAGTAGCGTTGCTCCCACCGGCCGCGGGGCCTGCGGGGTTTCCACGGGCACGTCCTCGCCGCGTTGCGGCTGCGGGATGTCGGCTTAGATAACCCCTCCCGGCCTTGCGTCTTCGTCACCGTACTTCAGCGAGTTGACTAAATAGAGGGATGGCGTGCCGCCCCGTTTGGGGCGGCACGTTTTTGTTATAAGGCGATCCTGCCTAGACGAGCTTGCACTTCTGGAATGATCTTCTCGAACATTGCCTCCGCCTCGGGAAAACCCTCTTCTTTAAGACCGCGCGCGGCGTCTCTTAGCGCGTCTGGAACCTCATTGCAGGTATCAGCAATCATTCCGGCAACAATTCCTCCGGGCAAACCCGCCCCAATCATTTGGCTCATCACCGACCCGCGCGTCACGTCGTCAATCTTGCGGCTTCCACCAAACGAGACGCCCATCTCGCGAACGAGACTGGGGTAAACCGTTGTACACAGCACGTCGTAGAGCGGCGCCAACCTCACCTGCTTCCAACTTTCGTCCCATACGAGCGACCAGTTCTTTAGATGGTTATCGCAGTTACCTACGGCATAGTCGAACAGCTGGTTATAGCCGACAAGGAACCTGTCCTCCATTTGATTCGTCGACGCTCTTCGCACCGCATCGACGATAAGTCCCAGGTAATTGACGCCCGTCGGCTCATATTTAAGCTCACGCGAGATGCCCTTGGCCTGACAAACATCTTCCTGGTGCAAACGGTATGGAATTGGCAATCCGTCAACCGAGCGTCCGACATCAGGCATTACTCGGTCAAAGCGCTTCACGGCGATAATTGGCTCAGCATCTTCAACTCGGATAAGAAAACACTCTTCGGCCAATAGGTCCATCAGAGAGGCGGCTCTCACGCACATTGCTTCGCACACCGTCTCACCCGGGAACGTTTTGGACCCCGCCTTGAGAATGTGCGTAGATGGAGCCGCTCCATGAGGCAGGTACCATCCGCCACATGGGTCATCGCCCGTATGGTAGAGACCAACCTTCGCCTGAGCACCTGCAAGGGAGATTCGGCTCTCTAGCGCTAAATCAAAAGCAACCTCCGCCGGCGCGTATGCCAGCCCGCTTAGCTGTTCCTCACCTATCTCTTCATAGCCCATTTCGAGACTGTCGGCCGAAGGCTCTCGCGTCAAAACCAGAGCGCCGACGGGTTCATCGCGGACCAAATCGAGCACCTTAAAGTAATCTCCGCGTTCCGCTCGCGCCCTTTTCTCAAGGTCCCTGTTAAGCTGCCCCTCCGGAATGATGCCGGAGAAAAAGGAACCCGATGTGTCCGGACTAAATGTCTCGGCCGACAACGGCAGCGAGATCGAAATCGGGGCCGCATCACCGCTCTCGAGATATTTGGGACTATAGGTGAATATCGGAAGCCCCGCGTTTTCTTCCAATATGCCAACCAGCTGGTAAGACCCATTAAATTCACGGTGAACGAACAGCGTGCCGTCCATTACTTCCCCCTCACCTTCAGAATAAAATCGATATCCACGATGGAGGCGTAATCGAAAATGACACCAATTTCGACTGTTGTCCGCCCCCGCTCGATATCACCAATCACACGAAGGCTGCGACCCGTCATAGTCGCGATGTCTCGTTGAGTCAAGCCGAGCTCACGTCTCCTGAGCCTAAGGGCCTTCCCTATCTCGGCGGGATCGAAAACCGTGCGCTCCGAGAAAGCGACTTCCGACGGTTTGAGCTTGATGCGCCCATCCAGCTTTTTAATCGTTGTCACCGTTCTCATGATGCCTCCAGCTATATTCCTGTTCGTGAACATAGTATAAACCTGTAGCACTATGTTCATGTACGGGAATATAGCGTTGACTACATTAGCAATGTTCCTGTTCAGGAATATAGCTGCCGAAAAGCCTGATTTCTTCTTAAATGGGAAAACCCTGAACGGCTACGCCATACGAGCTGGCTACTCAAAGTATTGGAACTTGTTCGTTGAAAAAGCGAATGTTACGACAAAGCCTTTGCCGGAGTCGGATGCCGCGGTAACGTCGATACCCATCTTGGAGCACAGGCGCGCCACCAGGTAGAGGCCAATACCCGTTGCGCGCTTGGTGGTGCGGCCGTTGTCGCCGGTAAAACCCTTCTCGAACACGCGCGGCAGGTCGGCCGCGCTCACGCCACAGCCGTTGTCCGCGACGGTAAGCTCGATGCGCTCGCTTGCCAGGCCCTCGTCCAACAGCGCACCCGAAAACACGATCTTCGCGCCATCCTCGCGCGCATATTTAATGCTGTTCTGAATGAGCTGGCCCAGAATAAACTCGAGCCACTTCTCGTCGGTAAAGACCTCAAAGTCGAGGTTCTCGCACACCGGAGCCACGTGCGCCGCGATAAGCTCGCGCGCGTTGGCTTTAATCGCGCCCGTCACCAAGGTCCAGAGATCCCAGCGACGAATCAGGTAGTCGCGCTCCACGACTTCCGAGCGCGCGTAGTACAGCGCCTGGTCGATATGGCGCTCCACGCGAGCCAGCTCGCGACCCAGGTCATCCACACGCGACAAGTCGTCTTCGCTGCCATCCAGGTTTTCCAAAATCAGATGGGCCGCCGCCAGGGGCAGCTTGGCCTCGTGGACCCAGCTCTCGATATAGTCGCGATAGTCATCGGTCTGACGCCGGCCTTCGGCAACCTCGTCGCATGCCGCCTTGCCCACCCGGCGCAAGACCTCGTACTCGAGCTCGCCCTCGGCATAGGTCGGGCATTGCACCATCTCCTGCACCCATGCGGGACTCTCGAGCTCCTCTGCCGCACGCTCCAACTGACGCAGAAAACGGCGACGGCGAGCGTACTCGATCACGATGCCGAGCATACCGAAGATAAAGGACACGCCAACCGCCACGACCACGATAGAAACGGGTGCGCCGGCGACCGTCAGCACAAAGCAGCTCAGCAGCACGCCGCACGTCCACACGGCGACGGGAAGCAGCGCGTCTTTAAAGAACTTGGCAAACGACATAGCCGGCCCCTAGACCGAATAGCCTTGGCCGCGGTGCGTCGTCAAATACCCCTTGATGCCGATTTTTTCGAGCGTGGTGCGCAGGCGGTTGATGTTAACGGTAAGCGTGTTGTCGTCCACGAAGGCGTCGGAGTCCCACAGGTCCTGCATGATGGCCGGACGCGAGACGATCTTGCCCGCGCGACCCAAGAGCAGCGAGAGGATACGCAGCTCGTTTTTGGTGAGCTCGGTACTGTCGCCGGTTGCCGTATTGGTGACCATGGAGCGGGCGAGGTCGAGCTCCAGCCCCTTGTGGACGAGCGTGCTGCGCTCGCCTGCCGCCGCGGTGCGACGCAGCAAGGCATTGATGCGCGCCACGAGCACACGGGCGCTGTAGGGCTTGGGAACAAAGTCGTCTGCGCCGAGCGTCATGGCCATGACCTCGTCGATCTCGGTCGCGCGCGACGTGAGGACGATGATGGGAACCTCGGATTCGCGGCGAACCTCGTGGCAGATATGCTGGCCGTCCTTAACGGGAAGCGTGAGGTCGAGCAGCACCAGGTCGGGCGCGGCGGCGAGAATATCGCGCGAAACGTGCTCGAATGATTCGCATGCCTCGACCTCAAAACCCGCACGGGCAAGGATATCGGCAAGCTCGCGACGAATGGGCTCGTCGTCCTCAACGATATAGATCAGCGCCATGGATTCCGCTCCCCCCTTGGTTGTCTTGCCACCATTATGGCTGCGGAGCCGCAGGTGCGCGCCTTGCGCGTCACCAAGGTGACAGAACTGTTCGCGAGCGGGGGGGCGTTTGGCTCGCCCCCCGCTCGCAACGGGCGCGGGGATCAAATGATTATTAAATCCCCGTCCCAGAAAAATCATTTAGCGGCGGGCACGGAGCTTTTCGTAGCCGTCGGCAAAGAAGGCGACCGTGGCGGCGTCGGCCTCCGCGGCGTCCGTCTCGGTTGCGGGGACCACGCCGTGCTCGTCGCTCACCAGGAACAAGGCACCCTTGAGCTGCGCGGGAATGTCTACGCGCGTGACCGGGATGCCCTTGGTCTGGGCCAGCTGCTCAATGAGCGTCGCCGTGCCGCACAGACACTCGTCCGCCGGCGCCACAAAGGCAAGCTCGCCGTTGTTGACGGCGGCGAGCAGCTCGGGCGCCACGCCGGTCTCGTCGGCTTCGGAGCGAGCCTCGGCAGAACGGGCACGCAGCGCCTTGGCCGACGTGTCGGCCAGCGGCTCGTACTCCCCCACCGTCATGGCGGCATTGCCGTTAACGTCGATCACCAGCATGAGCACGCCGTCGCGTGCGGTGTAGTCGCCCTCGGCAAGTGACCACTCAACGTGCTGCTTTGCCCAGCTGAGCATGTTATGGGTAAGCGGCTCGCCCTGCACCAGGCGCTCGGACAGCGCACGGATGTGGCGGTTGAGCATGGGCACCTTTTTGTTGGACATACGCCAACGGCAGATGAGCGCGGGCTTGTCGAGCGTGAACTTCTCGACCGCCTCTTGATTGGCGCAGAAATCCTCGTACGCACGCTGATCCTCGGCATTGCCAAACAGCTCGGCATCATCAATCTGGGGCATGGTTGTACCTTTCGTGTTAGTCATTCCGTCCTCTTATACCAAAAAGACGGCCCTCCAAACGGAGCGACCGTCTTTTGCGGAGATTATTTTGTCCCGGGGCAAAACTTAGTGACGGAAATGCCTGGCACCGGTGAAGACCATAGCGATATTGTGTTCGTTGCAGGCCTGGATGCTCTCGTCGTCGCGCTTGGAGCCGCCGGGCTGGATGATGCAGGTCACGCCGTGCTCAGCAAGCACGTCGACGTTGTCGCGGAACGGGAAGAACGCGTCGCTTGCGCAGGCAAAGCCACCCTTCTCCACGCCCTCACGCTCGCAGAAGTCCTCGGCACGCTCGCAGGCCAGCAGCGCAGAATCCACGCGGTTGGGCTGACCCGGGCCCATGCCAATGCCGGCCTTGCCCTTGGAGACCAGGATGGCGTTGGACTTAACGCCCTTGCAGACCTTCCAGGCAAACTCGAGCTCGGCCATCTCGGCGTCGGTGGGCTTGCGGTCGGTGGGGAACGTAAAGGTCGCGGGATCCTCGGTCACGTGGTCGACTTCCTGCACCAGCATGCCGCCGTCGACGGAGCGCAGCTCCACCTGGGCGCCGTGGTCCACGCCGCCGGTAGCCAGCACGCGCAGGTTGGGGCGCTTGGCCATGCGCTCGAGCGCCTCGGCAGTGTAGCTCGGGGCGATGATAACCTCGACGAACTGCTTGTTCTGATCGGCAAAGTGCTCGACCAGCTCATAGGGAACCTCGCGGTTGCAGGCGATGATGCCGCCAAAGGCGCTCTTGGGATCGCAGGCGAAGGCGCGGTCGTAGGCAGCCGCGATGTCCTCGGCAACGGCAGAACCGCAGGGGTTCTGGTGTTTGAGGATCACGCAGGCCGGCTCGTCGAACTCGCGGACCAGGTTCCAAGCGGCATCGGCATCCAGATAGTTGTTGTAGCTGAGCGGCTTGCCCTGGATCTGCTCGGAGCCAACGAGCGGGAACTGCGAGCTCGCGGTATTCTCGCAGCCCTCGGCAAAGCGGTAGACCGTAGCCTTCTGCTGAGGATTCTCGCCATAGCGCAGGTCGTCGACCTTCTCCAGCGAAATCTCGAGCTTGGCAGAGGTGTCCGCCACGTCGCTTGCCTGGGCGGCAAGCCAACGGGAGATAGCCGTATCGTAGGCGGCGGTGGTCTGGTAGACCTTCACCTGCAGGCGACGACGGGTGGAAAGCGTGGTGCAGCCACCGGTCTCGTGCATCTCGGCCAGGACGGCATCATAGTCGGCAGGGTCGGAAATGACGGTAACGCTCGCAGCGTTCTTGGCAGCAGAGCGCAGCATGGAGGGGCCACCGATGTCGATGTGCTCGATGGCGTCCGCGAAGGTGACCTCGGGGTTGGCGACGGTCTTCTCGAACTCGTACAGGTTGACGACGACCAGGTCGATCAGCTTAATGCCGTGCTCAGCGGCCTCCTGCATGTGCTGCTCGGAATCGCGGCGGGCCAGCAGCGCGCCGTGAACCTTGGGGTGCAGGGTCTTAACGCGGCCGTCCATCATCTCGGGATAGCCCGTGAACTCCTCGATGGGGGTTACGGGAACGCCCGCGTCCTCGATGGCACGAGCCGTGCCGCCCGTAGAGATGATCTCGACGCCAAAGTCATCAACCAGCGTCCGTGCGAAATCGACGACACCCGTTTTATCGGTAACCGAGATCAACGCGCGTGCGATCTTCACATCAGATCCCATGCAGTCCTCCTGTCTGGTACGCCGCCGTGCTCTGTGAGTCGGTGATACGTCGATCTGCAGCGCTCGCGCAGCGGCATTGAAAATACTGATTTAATGTAGCGCATCGAGCGCATCGATGCACCCCGCAACGCGCGGCTGTGCAGAAAAAGCTTCGAGCGGGGGTATGGGCGTGGCACCGGGCGCGGTGAGTTCATGGAACACAGCGGCACCATAATTAGATGCCAACGGCGTGGTAGAACTGTGCTCGATATGCATCCGCAATAGAAAGAGGCACCATGGTCTCGCGGGTTCTCTACCGACCGTTTGATACCGAAGATTTCGACGCCATCGCGCTGATCTTGCAGCAGCTTTGGCACAACAACTCGGATAACGATGAGTACAACCGCCTTGAGGCCGCGTGCGATCTTGCCTACTGCCTTTCGTCATCGACGTTTTCGCAGGTTGCCGTAATCGACGGTCAGGCGCGCGGCATTGCGCTTGCACGCGCAGGACAGAGCTCCGGCGTCACTATCAACGAACATTGGATGGATACTGAGCGTGCACTGCTGTCGCAAATGCGCGAGCTGGAGCCCGATGCCTGCGCCGAATATCTCTCGTTTGTGCGCGCAACCATCCGAACCAACAACCGCCTGCTCGAATGCAGCCCGCCGCCGCACGACAACGAGGTCACGTTGCTTGCCGTGGATCGCGATGTCCACGGCCTGGGCGTTGGCACGGTTCTGCTCGACGCCGCAATCTCGCATCTGTCCTCGCGCGGGGCGACCAGCGCACACCTGTACACCGACTCCAACTGCTCGTGGAAGTTCTACGAGTTGCACGGCTTTAAGCGCACCGCCACGCACCGCGCCAACCGCGAGGAACGCCGCCACGCCATGCCGCGCGAAAGCTTCCTCTACGAACTGGACCTAACCGTCTAAAACCCGGCAGTTAGGGACGTTCCTCTTGTGCCGGCACCCCGGGACACTCCTTGGCAGCAGCCGCACCTAGTCGTTGGGGACGTTCTTAAATGACTAGTCGTTGGGGACAGTCTTGATCAAAACGACCGACGAAGCCCTTCTTGAGGTCGCTATATAGGGGTTCACATATAGCTGTGGTCAAAAAACATCAAATATGAGTACTGTTACCTTTTTAGTGGCAGCGAAATTCGGCTTTTTCGGGTCTCTTAGACCTCTCGACGCGTTGGATGAACTAACGTATCTCCCCAAATGTACAATAAAATAGATTTCTAACGAGAAACAATCTCGTTAGGAGTCCATTTTTTAGTACAAGCAAATGTGACAATCTAGGCAACAGTACTCATATTTGGCATTTTTTGCCCACTGCCCCTTGCGCAAAGGTCCGCAGCGGAAAGTATGGCCCGTTTCGATGCACAAAAATGGGATGGATCTTCCCTGGCAACCGCCCAGAAAGGTCCACCCCAAAGCAAGCGCTCGCTAGAACGTTCCGCCGCCGCCTCCGCCGACGCCACCACCGCCGCCGCCCGAGAAGCCGCCGCCTCCGCCGCCGCCCGAGCTATCGGAACTCGAAGCCAGCTCACGGATGCTCTCGTGATACACATCGTTAAACGAATCGAGCGGCGAATCGATGCCGTAATGATGGTAGTACCACCAGTAGCAGGGGTAATTGTCGTAGAAACCGTCGGCCTCGCGCACCTCGGGAGGCACCGCCTCGGCAAGCTGACGCAGGACTTCCTTCGAAACGCCCAGCGCCACACCCATCACCAGCAGCTTGTTCCACAGCACCAAATCGCCCGGGGCGGCTTCCTTTAGGCGCGTGAAGTCCTCGAGCCAATGCTTGAGCGCCTTGCAACGGGCCGCTACCTCGGCACCTTCCGGCGTAAAGCGGCGGAACGTAAGGCCCACGCCAATACCCACCAGCACAATCGGCACCGAGATAACCGCGGCGATAATGTTCGCCTGTGCGCCGTCGGTAAAGAAGATGGATCCCATGGGAACAAAGGCGATCAGAATACCAAGAACCAGGCAGAACACCATTGCGACAATGCCGTCCGAGGCAACGTACTCGCTATCGGCCAACTTGCCCTTAACGGTGTTCTGATAGTCCTCGAGCTTGTCGCCCACGGGCGTAGCGTGCTGCTTGACGTAGTGCTGCAGCTCGTCAAACGTGCGCGAGCGATCGCCGTTCTCGTCGGGCTTAGCACCGGCAAAGAAGACCTTGAGCACCATGTGGTCAATGCCCTTGGCCGACTTCCAACCCGCATCACTCACCGTCACGCGATACGTCTGCTCTTCTTTTTCACGCCCCAACAGACCCTTCTTGGCCTTGGTCACGGTCGCCTGCTCCAGCTTGATCACACGGTCGTCAGTAAGCTTCATGAGCGTGGCGATATATGCCTGATCGGGCACCTCGTTCCAGCTCATGAGGGCCGAAAGCACGGCGGGATGGTCGGCCGAAGGCACATCGCGGAAATATTCGTCCTGGAAAAGCGGCTTGGGCTTGCGGCGACACAGCTTGAACACAACGATTGTGCCGGTAAAGGCCACCGCCGCGACAACACTTAGCACGGCAAGTGCATTGGCAATCATGCGAGCGTGAGCGCGGCGGGCGTTAGCCTCGTCGGCCCATTCCTTCTCTTCGCTCAGGATCGTTGACATGCGCTCTTCGCCCGAGGCGGCAAGCTGCGGCACCCAGTCGCTGGGGAAGGCGATGCGTGCCTCGGCGAATTCGCCCTGATGCACGCAGGGAATGGTATAGGTGACCATGGGCTCATCCTCATCGAGCGACACATCGCCCGTCAGCGGACCGTGGCCCCACGCGCGGAAGTTGTCGCCCTTGACGGCCGCCGTCCCGGCAGCGGCATTTGCGAAGTACACTTCCATCTCGACATCGTCGGAATCCGCGGACCAGCCGTCACCCACGAACTTCCAGTAGAGCTCGGCGGTATCGGCCCAGTTCATGACCGCACCGGTCATGGTGTAGCTCACGTAATAGATCGCGCTATCGCCGCTCTCGTGGGGGCTGAAAACCTTGATCTTTACGCCGCCGTCGGACTGCTCGACCGTATAGACGCCGCTGTCACCTTTGTTTGCATAGTCGACCCTGTTAAACGCGGCATCGTCTTCCTCGACGCTCAGCACGTCGACACCCGCCGCACCGCCCTGCTGGTTGGTGCCCGCATTGATCTCCCAATACACGCCGTTGATGTCGTCATCGAAATCAAACTGGCGCCCCTCGACAACGGTCAACGACCCATCGGCCTCAACCGTGGCGCCGATGTAGGTTTGGCTCATGGAGTAGCCGTCGGCGTGCGCGGCGGCGGGCAGTAGCAACAATGCAAGCGCGACGAGTGCGCAGACGGAAGCAAATCGCGCGAATAGGCGACGCTGCCGACAGGTCTTGGCAACGGGGGCGTTCATAGGCATATCCTTTGTCTGTAAAACCAACAGCGCCATTGTCCCACGTTTGCGGGTACGCATGACGAACATCTAGGCGACCGGAGCGCCAAACGGGATGAAAGTCACGCCCGCCGCCAGCAGCTAGTCATTGGGGACGTTCTTAAATGACTAGTCATTAGGGACACCCTTGGCATGGCCTGCGCCAGCAATAGATACCACTCCACAGCTCCGTCACAGGTGTAGCGGCTTTGTGTGGGCGCGGCATGCGCTGATTGAGCCGCCAGCCGAGGGGCATAAAGCAGTTGAGCGAAAACGGTTTGCCCCTTTGCCGTTCGCTCGAGGATCATGTCCCCCTTTTCCGCGGAAACCCCGGCAGTTGCGAAGAGCTGCCGGGGTTTCTGTCGTCTAAGGTGCCGAATTGATGGACAGGAATCAAAGCGCCGAGTCTGCGGCCCGCCATACGCAATGCGGGGCTTCGACAACTTGCGGACCACAGTGACGTCTCCCCATCGCGCCCCGCGCTATACTCGTCCGCATGGATATCAAAGCACGCAACATAGCAACGCCCGCCGCGGACGCGCCAACGACGCCGGCCGCCTCTGCCCCCGCGCCCGTCGTGGGCCGTTTTGCCCCGTCGCCCTCGGGCCGCATGCACCTGGGCAACGTGTTCAGTTGCCTGTGCGCGTGGCTTTCGGCCCGCAGCCAGGGCGGCCGCATCGTACTGCGCATCGAGGACCTGGACGATCGCTGCAAGCGCCCGGAACTTGCCGCTCAACTGATTGACGACCTGGCCTGGCTGGGGCTTGAGTGGGACGAAGGCCCCTACTGCCAGCACGATCGCCTGGACTTGTACGAGGACGCCCTGCACCAGCTGCAAGACGCCGGCCTCACCTACCCCTGCTTTTGCACGCGCGCCGAACTCCACGCCGCGAGCGCGCCGCACGCCAGCGACGGCACGCCCATTTATCGCGGCTCCTGCCGAGGGCTTTCGGCCGAAGAGGTCGCCCGCCGCAGTGCCCTGCGCGCCCCGGCCACGCGCCTGCGCGTGCCCGCCGTCGACGACCTCGCAGACGATGTGGTCGAATTTGTGGACCGCACGTATGGTGCCCAATGCGAGGCGCTCGCCACCGAATGCGGCGACTTTTTGGTGCGTCGCAGCGACGGCGTGTTTGCCTACCAGTTAGCCGTGGTGGTCGATGACGCTGCCATGGGCGTCACCGAGGTCGTGCGCGGATGCGATCTGCTGGGCTCCACGCCCCGCCAAATCTATCTGCAGCATCTGCTGGGTCTTCCCACGCCGCACTACGCGCACATCCCGCTGCTCATGTCGCCGGACGGCCGCCGCCTTTCCAAGCGCGACCGCGATCTGGACCTGGGCGAACTACGCGCCCGCTTTGGCACACCCGAGGCACTGCTGGGATGGCTCGCCGGGCAAACGGGCATCGCATCGGACACCACACCGTGCTCTGCCGAGCAGCTGGTCGAACACTTTAGCTGGGATGTCATCCGCGCACACCGGGAGAACATCACCATAACGGCCGAGTAGCCAGCCACCCCACCCCTACACAACGTCCCAGGGCTGGAGTTCGTCGCCCAAGCGAACGATGCAGTCGTAGAGCACGGTATGGCGCTCGGCCGGGTTGGCATCCCGATGGAAATGCCCGTAGCACCAGCGTTTGTAATCCAAGTGGTCTTCCAGCTCATCGAAAAATGCCGTAAGCCGATCAACGGCGGGGTAGTTCCAGCCGGGTGCCGGATAAAGCGTGGGCGAAAGCATGCGCGTAGAGCAGGTGTGGGTGATCACGTAGTCGACCTTCCAGCCCATGCTGTCGAGCTTTGTCCGCGCCTCCTCAAAGTTGCGCTCGTCCGGCAGCTCCTGTGGCCACCAGCTGGAATAGGGAATGCGGTATTCCTTATCCACGCTCGTGGCGCCGCCCATGGTAAAGATCGTTGAGCCGTCGAGCTCAAAAACCTCGCCGCGCGTCAGGCGCCGTATGGGCGAGGTGTCCGACAGGCGCTGCGTCAGCCCACCGTGCCACAACTCCATGGGGCGCTCCGCCCAGTGATCGAAACGCTCGTGGTTGCCGTCGACGAACAGCACGGTATAGGAGCGCGACTCCAGCCAAGCGATGTCGGCACATTCTTCGGCAGAGAAATCCCATGGAAAGCCAAAGTCGCCCGCGACAATCAGATAGTCGTCGCCCGTCAGGCTATCCCCAAGCTCCCAGTCGCGGAGCTTTTGCATGTCGAGGCCGCCGTGGACGTCGCCCGTCACATAGACCATCATCGGATCACCACTTCCCTGTAAGTCGCTAGCCACATTCTGCACGATCACTAAGCCAACCGTTCCAGCCCTTCCATCCTTAGGGCTTACTCCTCGTTCTTCCATCCAAACGGGTCAAGCACCCAAAAAACCAGATCGAGCACGCCGCCGGTCATCATGGCGGCGGCAAGGGCCATGCAAACGTGCAGAGAGACGGCACTTCTGAGCACGTCGAATGGCCCCAGAACAGCCAGCAGCGCAACCGCTGCGCCGACAAGGCACAACGCGAAGCACGGCCCCGCGTCCTTGACGCACTTCTTTGCGAGATGCTTGGTGTTGTCACTCATCAATATCGAACTCCTTAGAGGGTCGTCGTTCAGATGCATGCCGCCGCGGCAGAGCAGGGCGGCAGGGAAAGTGTCACATGTCGTGCGGACATCAATGGAGAAACCGCCTGCTCGACCAACCCTTGACGCCGTTTTGCACCGGCGCCCCATCCCCGTTATCGAGGTCTAATACTTTTCCGCGAAGTGAACGTCTGTTTTTGGACCCCTGAAGCATCAGCATTTTTCAGCGGCATAAACGCAGGATTCTGGCATCAAAACCGCAGGAAACGGCACACTCAAAGTGTCGATGTTTCGGGGGTCCGATTTCACTCGTTCACTTCACGGAAAAGTATTAAACCTCGCTGTCGGCCGCCCCAAAGACCTGCCCTCCCCTTCCCCACGCCGCGCAAAACCGGCCTTCCCCTTGCCTGCGCGCCCCGCGTCACGCGCTTCGCCACCCAAAAACTCATCCAACATTAATCTTGGCTCAAGAATCGCTTAATCTATAACCTGCACTATAGAGTTCGAACAAGGGGCGGGGCGGCGCCGCGCAACGCAGGCCGCCGAACGCAACGCTCGCGCCCGGGCAGATCGCCCAGCGTCGCGCCCATCGAACGAAAGGACAGGTCATGGACGACCTCGAAAAAGTTGAAACCATCCGCACCAAGTGCAACGTGAGCTACACCGATGCCAAGGCAGCGCTCGACGCCGCCGACGGCAACGTCCTTGATGCCATCATTTGGCTCGAGTCGCAGGGCAAGACCCAGACCACGTCAGCGCACGCCGCCACCGAATCCACGCCGGTCGACGAGCCCTCGGCCGAGATGGTCGCCGCACAGGCCGCCTACGAGAAGTCGAGCGAAAAGACCGATTTCTCCAAGAAGATGGACAGCGTGTGGGAGTACCTCAAAAAGCTCTTCCGCCTGAGCCTGGACACCAAGTTTATCGCCACGCGCCGCGATGCGATCATCCTCAACATTCCCATCCTGATTCCCATCGTCGCGCTGTTTGCCTGGGGCGCCACGATATGGCTGATGCTGCTTGGCCTGTTCTTTGGCATGCGCTACCGCATCGATAGCGACGGTGACGTACCTGGCAGCATCAACAACCTGATGGAACACGCCGCCGATGCCGCGGACGACATCAAGCAAAATCTGAACGACGACAAGTAATCACAGACGGGGGCACGTATGGCACGAATCCTGATCGTAGAGGACGAGGAGAAAATCGCCCGCTTTGTGACGCTCGAGCTTGAGCACGAGGGCTACCAGGTGGAGCACGCCGCCGACGGCCGCACCGCCGTGGACCTGGCGCTGGAGCGCAACTACGATCTGATTCTGCTCGATGTATTGCTGCCGCAGCTCAACGGTATGGAGGTGCTGCGGCGCGTCCGCAAGCACAAAGATGTGCCGGTGATTATGGTCACCGCACGCGATGCCGTGATGGACAAGGTGGCAGGGCTCGATGCCGGCGCCGACGATTACCTGACCAAGCCGTTTGCCATTGAGGAGCTGTTCGCACGGATCCGTGTGGCGCTGAAGCGCTCGGAGGCCGTGCGGGCGGCTTCGGGCGTTGGCGGCGTCGGTGCCGGGGCGAACGTAGTGGGCGGCGCGGGCGCCGGTACCGTTGCGATGCCCCTGGCCGGCGACTCGGCCCAGGCATCCGCCGCGCCCTCCCCCGCCGCGCTCACCGTGGGTTCGGTCGCGCTCGACCCCGACCGCCGCGAAGTCACGGTCGGCGGCTCGCCCATCGCGCTCACGGCTCGCGAGTTCGACGTCCTCGCCCTGCTTATGACGCACGCCGGCACCGTGCTCACGCGCGAGCGCATCGCGCACGAGGCGCTGGGCTACGAATACGTAGGAGACACCAACAACGTCGACGTGCACATCGCGCACCTGCGCGCCAAGATCGAGGACGCCGGCGGTGCCCGCATCATCCAGACCGTGCGCGGGGTGGGCTATGTCTGCCGCGCGTAACGCCGAGGCCAAGCGCGTCACCTCCATCGCCCGCGCCATCAACTGGAGCTATATGTGGCGCCGCTTGGTGAGCTACGTCTGGCTCGATCTGTTGCTGGTGGTGATTGCGGCGGCGATTCTCGTCTATGGCTACAACCAAACGCTGCCCGAAGGCGCGTTTACTGCAGGCTGGATTCCCGGCGCCACCGTTCACGGCATGTCGCTGACGCCCGCGCGCGGCTGGGACCTGGCAACGCTCGCCTATACCGTCGAGCTTGCGCACACCAGCAAGACCTTCCCGCTCGCGCAGGACCTCGTCGCGCTATGGCCTCTCTACCTTGTCGTTGTGGGTTGGCAGGTCATCAGCGTGCTCAACATGCTCGGCGGCGCCCGCCGCGTGCGCCGTACCATGGCACCACTCAACGACCTGGCCTTACGCGTGGACGAGCTCGGCCGTATGCAGCTCTCCGGCGGCAAGATGGAAACGCTGGAGCAGGCCATCGAGCGCGCAAGCGTCGACTCGCCGAGCGTCACTACCGGCGACGCCGACCTGGCGAGCATCGAGGTCGCGCTCAACCGCCTGCTGCGCCAGATGCAAGAGGCCAAGCTGCAGCAGATGCGCTTTGTCAACGACGCGAGCCACGAGCTGCGCACGCCCATCGCGGTGATTCAGGGCTACGTAAACATGCTCGACCGCTGGGGCAAAGACGACCCAGACGTGCTGGCAGAGTCCATCGCCTCGCTCAAGGCCGAAAGCGAGCATATGCAGGAGCTCGTGGAACAACTGCTGTTTTTGGCACGCGGAGATGCCGGCCGCACCGTGCTGCGGCGCGTGAATACCAACCTGGCTGCACTGGTCGGCGAGGTATGCGAAGAATCGCAGATGATTGATGCCGCGCACGCGTATCGACTGGCTTTTGATACTGCGTTTGCCAGTGACCCGCGCTACGACGCATCCGTCGATGTCGCGCTCGTGAAGCAGGCTCTGCGCGTGATCGTGCAAAACGCCGCCAAGTACTCGAGTGCGGGAACGACCGTCACATTTGGCATAACACCCGATGCGGGCATGGGCACGATCGACATAAGTGTTGAGGACGAGGGTATCGGCATGAACCAGGAATCCGCAGCTCACGCGTTCGAGCGGTTCTACCGTGCCGACAACGCGCGCGATGTCGGTGCACAGGGTTCGGGCCTGGGGCTCGCTATCGCCAAGTGGATCGTCGACAGCCACGGCGGCGTCATCGGTGTGGCCTCGGTCGAGGGCGTCGGCAGCCGCTTTACGATTCGCCTGCCACGGTAGGAAGCCCCCTCGTGAATCGAGGTCTGATACTTTTCCGCGAAGTGAACGTCTGTTTTTGGACCCCTGAAGCATCCACATTTTTCGTCGGCAAAATCGCAGGATTCTAGTATCGAAACCGCAGGAAACGACGCCCTTAAAGTGTCGATGCTTCGGGGGTCCGATTTGTCTCGTTCACTTCTCGGAAAAGTATTAGACTTCGGTTTTTTGACCGTTGCAAAAGTCAACCCCTCGGCATAAATAAAGGGATAAGGCCACGCGGCCCTATCCCTTTTTGCTAGCTATGGCAGCTTGTGCGCTACTCGCGGCACAGGTGCACGGCGAAGCCGGCGAACTCGCGCTTAAAGTACACGAGCTTGGTGCCACCGTCGGGCAGCAGCACGCGCGACTCCTCATTGACCTCGAGTCCGCACTCGGCAAACCACTTCTCGGCCGCATCGATGTCGTTGACGGCAAAGCCGATGTGGCCCTTGGTGCCACGACCATTCTGCTTCATGACCTCGACCAGCGAATCGTTAAAGTACGAAACCGGGGTCTCGATAACGGGCAGGCCCATCATCGTCGAGAACAGCTCCGCAATCTCCAAGGCGTCTGCCGGGTCGGTGGCGTTGATGCCCACGTGGGCGACGCGCATGCCAAAGAGCTCTACCGGATTGGCGTTCTGCTCACTCATGCAGTCAGCGCCTACTGAGCCATGACGTCGAGGACGGCCTTCTCGGCAGCGACGCGGTTCATGCCGGTCATGAAGGGCACGCCGCTCACGTACGGGCAGGTAAGGCCCTCGGGGGCAACGGTGGTGGCGATCAGCAGGTCGGCGCCCTCGTCGCAAACGTCCTTGGCCTCGGAGATGGCGCACTGCACGATCTCGTACTTGTCGGCGTAACCGTTGGCGTCGAGCAGGGTAGCGACCTTCTGGGCAACGAGCGTGGAAGTAGCAGCGCCAGCACCGCAAGCCAAAACGATCTTCTTCATAGGTAATGTCTCCCTTCGTGGTTTACTTTAGGTAAGTGTACCGCAGCGAGCGATGGCACTCAGCCTCGATGAGCTTTTATGCCAGTTTGCTTGCGCGCTGCGTATAATACATCTAGTACGTGTTGTCATACCGCTCGCTTTATGAGCGACTAAGGACCCCAATATGCCCGATTCCCGCACCCTCTGGACCGCCGTCGTCATCATCTGTATCGCCGTGTCGGTGTTCTTTAGCGTCAAAAAACGCACCACGTTTAAGCGCCTGCAGCAGCTTATGGCTGCCAAGCAGTGGGACGAGTTCGATCGCTTGCTCGATGGCAAACTCACCAGCATGCTGTACCCGCGCTATAACCGCGACTACCTGCGCCTGAACTCCTATCTGCTGCGCGAGGACCACAAGCGCGCCGACGAGATGTTCGATTTGCTGCTGGGACTCAATCTGCCCAAGATGCAGCGCGTCGACCTGGTGATTAAGGCCTTTAACTACTACGTTGGCCAGGAGGACCGCAAAAAGTCCAAGGAGCTGCTGCACGAAATCAAGGGCTTTGAGGGCGGTCAGGCCGAGGCAGTCGCACACGAATGCCAGCTGATGTACGACACGATGATCTTGAAGCGCCATAACGACATTCCCGAGCTGGAGCGCATGCTCAAGGAGGCCGGTGACGACAAGGTCAAGAGCTGCCGCCTGGAATACCTGCTGGCCCTGCAGTACAAGAACAAGGGCGACGAAGCCAAGTTCCAGGAGTTCCTGGAGAAGTCGGGCCGGCACTCGATGGCCGTCAACGCGTAACGGACGGCTTGTGCTAGACTTCTAGTCTCACGGGGGCGTGGCGGAATTGGCATACGCAGGAGACTTAAAATCTCTCGCCGCAAGGATTGTGGGTTCGAGTCCCACCGCCCCTACCACGTATTGTTTACGAGCCCGTGTCCCCCAGGGATGCGGGCTCGTTTCTTTTGGACGCCGATGGGGCTTTAAGTTGCGGTGGAATAGTTCCTGTTTTGGCCGTTTACCGGCCCATTTAGGAACTATTTCACCGCAACTCAGAGGGAGACGGTTAAAGAGCGCTCAGACTCGGGGTCCAGGCGATGGTTGGGGTTGCACCGTCGAGGGTCTCGTTGATGGTGGCGGCCATACCGGCGAGCAAGCTGTTCTCGCTCACGGTAAGCGCCCTGTAACCACCGGCGCGCATGAGTTCGCGAATCACCACGGCGCCAGCGAGAATCACACCCGCGCGCTTGGGCTGCACGCCTGGCAGCGCGGCAATGCCCGCAACATCCAGCGCGGACATGCGCTCGATAGCGGCCGAAATCTGTTCCATCGAAAGCTCGCGCAGGTGCACAAAGCTAGAGTCGTACGGCTCCAGCTCGTGAACCAGCGCCACGAGCGTGGTAACGGTGCCACCCACCGCGACCAAGCGCTCGGCACGCTCAAAATCGACGGGCAAGCTCCCGAAATAGGCAGCGAACTGCTCGCCGGCCCAGTTGGCAGCAGCAGCAAGCTCGCCGTCCGCAGGCGGCAGTGCCGAGAAAAACCGCTCCGTCACGCGGCGACAACCGATGTCCAGCGAACGCGTACCCTCCAGCGCGAAGACCCCACGCTCCGGTGCGTACACACCCGTCGCGAGTTCCGTGGATCCGCCGCCCGAATCGGCAACAATGATGCGCTCGCCGGCAAAGTCGTGCGCCACGCCAAAAAACGTCAGGCGCGCCTCGACCTCGCCCGGAATCACCTGTGGTTCGAGCCCCAGCTTACGCAGGCCGTCCAGCAGCAGGGCGGCATTGGATGCATCGCGCGCGGCGCTCGTGCATGTGGTGCAAATGCACGCGGCCCCAAAGGCACGCGCCTCGTCCACAAACATGCGGCATGCAGCGAGCACGCGCTCGACCGCCGCCTCGCAAAAGCGGCCCGTCGCGTCGACGCCCTCGCCCAGATCGGTAATCTCGGTGTGCTTGGACGATTCCACGATCGCCCCGCCCTCGACCTGGGCCAACACCAGTCGCGACGACACCGTTCCCAGGTCGATCGCCGCCACCTTATAGCGTTTGCAATTTGTCATTGCGGCCCCCCTCCGGGCGCTATTTGCCGTTGGACACGACCGCCTGGCCCTCGACACCGTTAAACCCAAACAGCATGTCGAGCGCCTGGATGTACCACGGCGCGTCCTTACCGACTTCTTCGATTTCCTTGGCAACTTCGCTGGCCTTCTTGGCGTTCGACGACTTCTTGCTCGAAGACGAATCTGAATCGTCATCCAGACCCAGCACGTCAATCTTGGTCTCGCCGGGCATCACCAGGCCCAGGTCCTCGGACGCCGCGTCCTTAATGCCCTCCTCCGAGAGCAGTTTGTCGACGCTTTTTTGCAGCTCATCATTGTATTGCTGACGAATCTCGACCTGCTTGGCCAAGATATCGCTCGAACGCTTTGCCACGTACAGATCGCGCACAGGGAAATACAGGCTCACGAGCACCAGGGCAACGACAATGCCGATGAATAGCCCTCGCTGAGGACCGTGGGTAAAGTCGTAAATTGCCTTGACCACTGCGTTGTCGTTGGCGTAGTGCATAAAGTCCGAGCCGGAAAGACGGCTTGAGGGCCTGGTCGACTTTTCGTGCGTTTGAGCCGAGGGGCGCTGCGTACGCGAAGCATGCGTCGGGCGCGCCGAACGTGACGGGCGGTCCGTTGACATATTCATTTGAGCATGGGAGTCCGAATTGCCTGCCGTGCGATGCGTGGGACGGGCAGCGCCCGTATAATCGGGCCCGCCAAGCTGCACCGAATGCGCACGACGAGACGACGGCTCACGCGAACCGGCGGAATAGTACCTGTTGTCGTAAATCTGATCCATGTGCGCCTTGTGCGGTTGAGGTTTGTTTGCGCTAAGTCCTTTAGTTATAGCACGAGCGCCCGCACCGCCTTCGCCAGCCTTTGCTCGACATAAAAAAGGCGCTGAGCCACACGGCCCAGCGCCAATAGTGCTTTGCGGCATCCGGCCAAGGCGGGGCGGAACCGAGTCCACCCCCTCCCCGCCAGGCTCATCTGTCTAGCGGATGTTGTAGAACGCAGACTTGCCGGCGTAGCGCGCGCTGCCCTCGAGCTCGTCCTCGATGCGGATGAGCTGGTTGTACTTGGCAATACGGTCGCTACGGCACGGGGCGCCCGACTTGATCTGGCCAGCATTGACGGCCACGACCAGGTCGGCGATCGTGGAATCCTCGGTCTCGCCGGAACGGTGGCTCACGATGCAAGCGTAGCCGGCCTCCTTGGCGGTTTCGATGGCCTCGAGCGACTCGGTGAGCGTGCCGATCTGGTTGACCTTGACCAGGATCGCGTTGGCGGCGCCCAGCTCGATGCCCTTCTTGAGGCGCTCGGTGTTGGTGACGAACAGGTCGTCGCCTACGAGCTGCACCTTGTTGCCAATGCGGCGGGTGAGCTCGACCCAGCCGTCCCAGTCCTCCTCGGCCATGCCGTCCTCGATGGAGATGATGGGGTAGGTGTCGACGAGCTTCTCCCAGTAATCGACCATCTGGGCGCTCGTGTACTCCACGCCCTCGCCCTTGAGCTCGTACATACCGGTCTCGGCGTTGTAGAACTCGGTCGAGGCCGGATCCATGGCGTACATGAAGTCGACGCCGGGCTTAAAGCCGGCCTTCTCCACGGCCTTGGTGATGTACTCGAACGGCTCGGCGTTGGTCTTGAGGTTGGGCGCAAAGCCGCCCTCGTCGCCCACGCCGCCGCCCAGGCCTGCCTCGTGCAGCACGCCCTTGAGGGTGTGGTAGACCTCGGCGCACCAACGCAGGCCCTCGGCAAAGCTCGGGGCGCCCACCGGCATGATCATGAACTCCTGGAAGTCAACGTTATTGTCGGCATGCACGCCGCCGTTGAGGATGTTCATCATGGGCGTGGGCAGCAGGTGGGCGTTGACGCCGCCCAGGTACTGGTACAGCGACAGGCCCGCCGACTCGGCAGCGGCGCGGGCGACGGCCAGCGACACGCCCAGAATGGCGTTGGCGCCGAGCTTGGTCTTGTTGGGCGTACCGTCGGCGGCAATCAGTGCGGCATCGACGGCGCGCTGGTCGAAGGCATCGAGGCCCACGACGGCGTTAGCGCACTCGTTGTTGACGTGCTCGACGGCCTGCGAGACGCCCTTGCCCAGGTAGCGACCCTTGTCGCCGTCGCGCAGCTCGCATGCCTCAAAGGCGCCGGTCGAAGCGCCCGAAGGCACCATCGCGCGGCCGAAGCTGCCGTCCTCGAGCACGACCTCGACCTCGACGGTGGGATTGCCGCGGCTGTCGAGAACCTCACGACCGTAGACGTCCAAAATATCGCTCATGTTGTCTCCCTCTCACTTGGAAACGTAGTTGATGCAAGCGACTGGCCGACCGTGCACCATCGGTGCGCCTCCGTAAGTTAGCCATGTCGCACTTTTTGCATTATGCCCTAAGTTAGCCGAGGGATACAATTGTTTTTCGAAAAATTTAGCGGGAACGATGAGGCATGTCAGCCCGTCGTTCCCGCAGTCTTACTCCTCCGCCTTTGCGGCATCCCAGAGGTCGTTGAGGCCGTGGGTCGAAAGCTCAGCCAGATCTACATGAGCGTTGGCCGCCATCTGCTCCATCGCGGCCCAACGGCGGCGGAACTTTGCCGTGCTGGCACGAAGGGCACTCTCGGCGTCGATTCCCTCCTTGCGCGCAACGTTGACCAGGGCAAAGAGCAGGTCGCCAAACTCCATCTCGCGCTCGGGCGAGCCGGGAGCCTCGGCCTCAAACTCGGCACGCTCCTCGGCGACCTCGTCCCACACGTCCTGGACCGTCTCCCACTCAAAGCCCACGGCCGCTGCCTTGCGCGACACCTTCTGGGCCTGCATCAGCGCCGGCAGATGCGTGGGCACACCGTCGAGCAGGCCCTCGGGCGCAGCCTCGCCTGCCGCCACGGCTTTGTCCTTGGCGGCCTTCTCGGCAAGCTTGACCTCGTCCCAGATCTTGAGTACCTCGTCGGAGTTATCGGCATCCGCATCGCCAAACACGTGCGGATGGCGTCGGATGAGTTTGGCGTCGATATCGCGTGCCGCATCGGCCAGCGTAAACTCACCGGCGTCCGCCGCAATCTGCGCATGCAGCACTACCTGCATGAGCACGTCGCCGAGCTCCTCGCGCAGGTGCGCCGCGTCGTCCGCCTCAATGCAATCGAGCGCCTCGTAGGCCTCCTCGATCATGTTCTTGCCGATGCTCTGGTGCGTCTGTTCGCGGTCCCACGGGCAGCCATCGGGCTGACGCAGACGCCAGATGGTCTGCACCAGATGCTGCAGCTCGGCCGACGCGTCAACCAGCGTGGACAGATCGCGCGAGCCCTCGGCATTTTGCTGAGCCATGGTTAGTCCTCCTCCAGGATCACATGACGGAACGCGCCGCCCTCGTAGATGCCGTAACTGTGCGTACCGTCCTTGGGAATGCTCACGCTGCCGGGATTGAAGAGCCACAGGCCCGGATGCGCCTCGCTTGCCTCGTTAACCTTGATGTGCGTGTGGCCGTAGACGAGCGCGGAGCCCTCGGGCAGCGCGGGCGCGTGGTCGACGCTGTTGTGCATGCCGGCGCCAAAGACGTGGCCGTGCGTCAGGAACAGCTCGCGGTCGGCCTCGTCAAACAGCGTGGCATAGTCGGCCATAACGGGAAAGTCGAGCACCATCTGGTCGACCTCGGCGTCACAGTTGCCGCGCACCGCGATGATGCGGTCGGCCAGGGCGTTGAGCAGCGGAATCACACGCTTGGGGGCGTAGTCGCGCGGCAGGTCGTTGCGCGGACCGTGGTAGAGCAGGTCGCCCAGCAGGACGATGCGGTCGGGCTGCTGGGATTCGATGGCGGCGCAGAGGCGCTCGGTCCAGTATGCCGAGCCGTGAATGTCGGAAGCGATAAGGTATTTCATGGTGGTCCTTTCGGGTGGGGTTGATGGGGCTGGGCGTGGCGTGCCGCCGGCCGCGTTACTCAAATCGCAGTGCCGCGCTCTGAGCCGCCTGCATCACGCGTTGGAGCGGCACGCTGTGCTCACGGGCAAGACGGGCGCAGTCCTCGTACTCGGGCGCCGCACGCTCGCTGCCATCGGGCAGGGTCGCCACCTTAACGGACACCTCGCCCCAAGGCGTCGCCACCTGCTCAAAACGACGCGGCAGACAGACGCGCTCCATAACCTGGCGGCGGATGCCATTGGTCGTGGTTTCCAAAAAGATAATCGTCTGTAGGCGCTCGATATCCTCATGCGAGCAGATCACCTGCAACTGCCATCCGGGGCGGCCCTTTTTGCAGTAAAGCGGCAACCAATGCACCTCGCGGGCGCCGGCCTTGCGCAGGCAATCGGCAGCGTAGGCAAGCACCTCGGGCGAAGCGTCATCGATGTCGCACTCCAGCTTGACGATGGTTTCGGGCGCATCGGTCTCGCGGGACAGCGGAGATGTACTTCCACGTTGCATACGGTCCGGATCCTTTCCGCACGGGCTCGTTTTGTTCATCCAAACGCTAGCACATCGGACGTGGCACAGGCGCGACTTTCGTCCGTTGCCGCCCTCGCCCCAATCCAAACATGTACATTAGCCTCCAAACATGTCATTTTTTGCAGCTTTTGGAGGCTGATGTACACGTTTTGAGAGCAAGCGAGGCCGCGCCGCGCAGCCTTTCCAGTCGATTTCGGCACCTCGCGTGCACGACGCGCCGAGGCTGCGCTATTACAATGGAGCGGATTCGCTTGACGCAAAGGAGCCGCCATGCCCGCATGCCCGCTGGTCGATTGCCATACCCACACCTCGTTCTCGGACGGCCATGCCTCGTTTGAGGACAACGTTCGCGCCGCTGCTGCGGCCGGCTGCCGCGTCATGGTCTCGACCGACCACCTCACCCTGCCCGCCAGCATGGACGCCAACTGCGAAGTGCAGGTTGTCGAGGGCGACTTGCCGGCACATCGTCTGGCCTTTGAGGACGCCCGCAAGCTCGCCGCGCAGATTGCGCCGGAGCTCACCTTTATCTACGGTTTTGAATGCGATTGGTACGAGGGCTGCGAGCCTTTGGTTGAGCGCTGGTCAGCGAGCGCCGTGGTGCGCTTGGGCAGCGTGCACTGGATTGGCGACCCCGGCGATATCATGGCCGGTGCCGCGGGTACGGCGGGAACGGAAAACGTCGCTCGCCCCGATACACCCGATTCCCTTTGCGGTTGGATCGACGACGACACCAACCTGCACGTTTGGGAAAACCTGGGGGTACGCGGCGTGTGGGAGCGCTACGTCGACGACTGGTGCCGCGCTTGCGAAAGCTCACTCAACTTTGACGTGATGGCCCATCCCGACCTGGTTATGCGCTTTTCGAAGGAGGGCTTTGCGCCCGATTTTGACCCGGCGCCGTTTTGGGAGCAGATGGCCGAATGCGCCCACGATACGGGTCGCCGCGTTGAGGTCTCGACGGCTGCGCCGCGCAAGGGGCTCGACGATTACTACCCCGCGACCGGGCTGTTGCGTCGCTTTGCCCATGCCGAGGTGCCGATTACTTTTGGCTCGGACGCGCACCGCGCCTGTGATATTTGCTGGAACATCCGCGAGGCCCAGGCCCACGCCTACGACTGCGACTACCGGGCCTTCGATATCCCCCACCCCACCGGCAAATGGGAATCCACGCCCCTCGCCTAGCCATCCCTTCATTAGTTGCGGTGAAATAGTTCCTGTTTATAGCCCTAAGACCGTCAAACAAGAACTATTCCACCGCAACTTCCATTTGATCCGTTGGGGACGGAGGAAAACGGATCAATTGGAGCAAAGCATCCTGTCCCCCCTTGCGCCAAAAGCTCGACTAGCGGCGGCGGGCGTTGAGTTCGCCGGCCAGCTCGTCGAGGGTGATACCGTAGCGCTCGAGCGTCACGAGCAGGTGGTAGACCAGGTCACCAGCCTCGTAGCGGATGTGGTCGTGATCGTTATCCTTGCAGGCCATGATGACCTCGCTCGCCTCCTCGGCAAGCTTCTTGAGCAGCTCGTCCTCGACGTCGGTCAGCAGGCGAGCGGTATAGCTTTCCTGCGGCGACGCGTCGCGACGACCATGAATCACCTCGGCCAGCCCCGTCAGCGTCTCGCCGATATTTCCATCCTGAACATTTGCGGTGCGCACACCCATAGTTCAATCCTTTCCGTTTTACCGAGCGCCCAACAGGACGCCCGCCTTAGGCGAGTTTCTTAAAGAAGCAGGTACGGTTGCCGGTGTGGCAAGCCGGGCCCGGAGAGTCAACCTTGACCAACAGCGTATCGCTATCGCAGTCGGCCCAGAGTTCCTTGACCTCCTGCATATTGCCGCTCGTCGCGCCCTTGTTCCAGAGCTCCTGGCGGCTGCGACTCCAAAACCACGTAGTCCCGGTCTTAAGCGTCAGCCCCACCGATTCCTCGTTCATCCAAGCAACCATAAGCACCTCACCGGTGTCATATTGCTGAACCACACAAGGAATCAGCCCGCGGGCGTCGTATTTAAGATCCGCTGGAGTAGTAATTTCTTTCATTTCAATTCCCCAAATTCAAACTTCGCAGGTCGGCGAGGGTTGTCCAGGTACCGCAGGTTGCCGCGAAAGAGGAGCGACGCGTACTTTGGTACGCGAGCGACGGTTTGAGTGGCAAGATGCGGTGCCTGGGCAAGCCGCAGCGCAGCCCGCAGCACTAGAAGTCCAACCTCACAGGGATGCCTTGAGAGGCCATATACTCCTTCACCTGGCGAATGCTGAACGTCCCAAAGTGAAAGACGCTGGCTGCCAGCACGGCATCGGCCTCGCCCTCAATCACACCCTCGGCAAAATGCTCGAGCGTACCCACGCCGCCGCTCGCAATCACCGGGATCGGCACCGCGCGCGCCACGGCACGGGTGAGTGCCAGGTCGAAGCCAGCCTTGGTGCCGTCGCGATCCATGCTGGTGAGCAAGATCTCACCGGCGCCGCGACGAGCCGCCTCCTCGGCCCACGCCACCGCATCGATACCTGTGGCGTTGCGACCGCCCGCCGTGAAGACCTCCCACTTGTCGGCTCCGGATGCGCCGGGTAAGCCGACGCGTTTGGCATCAATCGCCACGACCACGGCCTGGCTGCCAAACGCCGCGGCGGCCTGGCTGATCAACGACGGATCGCGCACGGCGGCAGAGTTGAGCGACACCTTGTCAGCACCGGCGGCAACCATGGTGCGCATGCCCGCCAGGTCGCGAAAGCCGCCGCCCACGGTATAGGGAATGGCCAGCTCCTCGGCCGCATGCGCCGCCATCTCGATAGTCGTCGCACGGTTATCGCTCGTCGCGGTAATGTCCAAAAATACGACCTCGTCCGCACCCTCGCGGTCGTAGGCGCGGGCCAGCTCCACCGGATCGCCGGCATCGCGCAAGCTCACAAAGTTGACGCCCTTGACCACACGGCCGTCCTTGACGTCCAGGCAGGGAATTACGCGCTTGGTAAGCATGGGCTACTCCTCCCCTCGAGCGGCGGCCAGCGCCTGGGCCAGCGTAAAGTTGCCCTCGTAGAGCGCACGACCGGTAATGGCGCCTTCAATCGCGCCCTCACCCACCGCGGCCAGCGCGCGGATGTCGTCGAGCGTCGAGATACCGCCCGACGCCACGACGGGAAAGCCCGCGACCTGCGCCACATGGCGATACGCCGCCACATCGATGCCCGTCTGCATGCCATCACGCGCGATGTCGGTATACACCAGATGCTTAAAGCCCAGCTCGGTAAGCTGCGCCACGGCATCGTCGAGTGCCACGCCCGCGCCGTCGCGCCAGCCGTTCACCTTAACCTGGCCGTCGCGCGCGGCAATGTCGGCGACCAACAGCTCGCCAAAGCCCTGGGCTGCCACCTCAGCAAAACCCGGCTCGGTCACGAGCACGGTGCCCAGCGCAATGCGGCGAGCACCATAGCCCGCCAGCTCATCGATGCGCGCGAGTGAGCGAACGCCGCCGCCCACGTCCACGGACAGACCGCCGACGCCGCAGATGGCCTTAATCGCCGCCGAGTTGGCAGCGCATGTGTCCTCGTCCTCACCAAAGGCAGCGGACAGGTCGACGACATGCACCCAGCTTGCGCCCTGCTCGGCAAACGAGCGGGCGACGGCCACGGGGTCATCGGAATATACCTTGCAGCGGTTGCGGTCACCGCGCTCCAGGCGCACAACCTTGCCGCCGATCAGATCGATTGCGGGAAACAGGATCATCGGCCAACCTCCTCGACGATGCTCACGAAGTTCTTAAGAATACGCTGACCCAGCGCGGAGGATTTCTCGGGATGGAACTGGCAGCCCCACACGTTACCGTGGCGCACGATGCACGGGAAGCTCCGTGTATAGTGCGTGCGTGCCAACACATCGGCGGCATCGACGTCGTCGGCCACCGCGTAGCTGTGAGTGAAATACATGTTGGCGCCCTCGGCAAAACCGGCAAGCAACGAATCGGCCGCACCGGCGGGCGTCATGTGCACCTGGTCCCAGCCCACGTGCGGGACCTTCAGACGGCTCGACTCCAGGTGCGTGCACGAGCCACGCATGATGCCCAGGCCATCGACCCAGGGACCACCGGCCTGCTCGGAGGCATCGTCGTCCGCGTCCGCGCCCTCGTCCGCAGGCACGCCCTCGTTGCCGCGCTCAAAAAATAGCTGAAGGCCCAGGCAGATGCCGAGCAGCGGAGTTCCGTCGGCGACGGCATCGAGCACCGCGTCCGCCTCGCCGCTCTCGCGCATAAAGGCAATCGCGTCGTAGAACGCGCCCACGCCCGGGATGACCAGGCCGTCGGTGTTACGGATCTGCTCCGGGTCGTCCGACGTGCAGGCGGCGGCACCGGCGCGCACAAGCCCGCGCACGACGCTCGACAAGTTGCCCTTGTGGTAGTCGACCACCACGATCTTCGGTTCGCCCACGCGACCCTCCCTTTTCCCATTCAAAACCCGCCAAAAAGGGACAGGTTTATTTTGGTCGGTTAAACGTTCACCCACCACATGAGACAGCATTTCCGCAGATAAAACCTGCCAAAATAAACCTGTCCCTTTTTGGCAGGTTACAGCGAGCCCTTGGTGCTGGGGATGCCTTGCACGCGGGGATCGAGCTCACAGGCGCGGCGCATCGTGCGGCCCACAGCCTTAAAGGCGGCCTCGATAATGTGGTGCGAATTGCCGCCCGCCAGCTCGCGCACGTGCAGTGTGAGCTTGGCGTCGCGCGCAAAGGCGTAGAAGAACTCGACGGCCAGCTCGGTATCAAAGGTGCCCACGCGCTCGGTCGGCACGGGCAGCTCGCAGTAGGCCTGCCCGCGGCCCGAAATATCAACGGCAGCCATCACAAGCGTCTCGTCCATGGCGATCGCCGCGTCGGCAAAGCGCGTAATGCCCGCCTTGTCGCCCAGCGCCTGACAAAACGCCTCGCCCAGCACGATGCCCGTATCCTCGACGGTATGGTGCGCGTCGACCTCAACGTCGCCCACCGCGTGTACCGTCAAATCAAACAAACCGTGGCGGCCAAAGGCGTTGAGCATGTGGTCGAAAAACGGCACGCCGGTCGAGATATCGCACGTACCGGTTCCATCCAGGTCGAGTTTGACGACAATATCGGTCTCCCCCGTCTTGCGGGTCACCTCGGCATAGCGGCCCATCTACATCTCCTCCTTCACCAGCGCGGCAAACGCAGCCAGCACCTCATCATTTTCCTGCGGGGTACCCACGGTAATGCGCAGACAGTCCGCAAGCCCCGGCGCATAGCTAAAGTCGCGCACCAAAATCGAATACTCATCGCGCAGACGCTCGCGCACGCGCGTGGCATGCGGCGTGCGCACGAGCACAAAGTTCGCCGCGCTCGGCCACGCCTCCACGGGCAGGCCCTCGGCAGCCATCGCGCGCAGGGCGGCCAGCTCGCGCTCGCGCTCGGATGCGACCTGCGCCACCACAGGCGCATAGGCATCACGGGCACGCACGCAGGCAAGCGCGGCGGCCTGGCTCAGCACATTAACCGAATAGATCTGGCGAATCGCCGCGAACACGTCGATGACCTCGGGCGCCGCGATCACGTAGCCCAGGCGCGTGCCGGCGGCGCCAAACGCCTTGGACAGCGTATGCAGAATCACCAGGTTGGGATGCTCGGCGATAAGCCCCTGCGCCGTGGTAGCCGCGCCAAACGAATCGTCCGCAAACTCAACGTAGGCCTCGTCGACCATCACCATGCCGGGGCACGCATCGCACAGGGCCGCGACAAAGTCGAGCGGCGCCACGTCGCCCGTGGGATTGTTGGGCGAGGTCACGATGGCCAAACTGCACTCGGGCGCCGCGGCAAGCACGGCTGCCTGGTCGAGCTCAAAGGTCGCCGGATCGCGCCACACGTCGCGCACCTCGGTCTGGCAGAGCGACGCAAAGAACGCGTACTCGCTAAAGCACGGCGGGCAGTTGAGCAGGGTCCGCCCAGCGCCGCCAAACGCCAGCAGGTAGTTATAGAGCAGCTCGTCACCGCCGTTACCCACGCAGACATTCTCGCGCACAACACCATGCCAAGCGGCCAGCTCGTCGCGCAGATCGTTGGACACAGGATCGGGATAGCGGTTGAGCGGTGTAGCGGCCAGGGCGGCGTCGACCGCCTCGCGCACGCCAGCCGGCACGGGATAGGTGTTCTCGTTGGCCGAAAGGTTGATGCGTGTGGGCGTAAAGTTGGGATCGTAGGGCTCAATGCCGGCCAAGTAGGGCTGGACGAGCTCCTTCATGCGGGGCGTGAGCTCGGCCATATTAGGCCTCCTTGCCGGTCGCGCCGGCGCCATCCGCGCTTGCAGCCGCCAGGTCCACGCCCTCGGCAACCGTCGCCACGGCGTCGCCCGGCCAGGCAACCTTGGTCAGGTCGGCCGCGGCGAGCGACTCGGCGCTCACGGCATCCTCGCCCTGCTCCAACACGCGGCGGCGCAGCGCGGCGGAAAGTGCGTGTGCCCACAGACCCTCGGCCTCGGCCAGGCGCTGCGTGGCGGGAGCGTCGGAGAGCAGGCCCTCAGGCGTATAGCAAATGACACTCGAGCGCTTGACGAACTCCTCCACCGAAAGCGGGTTGGAGAACATGGCCGTGCCGCCGGTCGGCAGCGTGTGATTGGGGCCGGCAACGTAATCGCCGAGTGGCTCGGAGCTCCAAGCGCCCACAAAGATGGCGCCGGCGTTGCGAATACCGCCAAGCAGGCCCATCGCATCCTTGCAGTGCAGCTCCAGGTGCTCGGGCGCCACGGTGTTCACCGCCTCGACGGCAGCCGCCATGTCGGCTGCCACCACGATGGTGCCCTCGTTATCGAGTGAGGCGCGTGTGATCTCGGCACGCGGCGACTGCGCTACTAGAATGTCGATGCCCGCCTCGACCTCGCGCGCAAACTGCTCGTCGCAGGTCACCAGATAGCAGGCCGCCAGCGGATCATGCTCAGCCTGGGCCATCAGGTCGGCCGCGACCACCATGGGCTTGGCCGTGGCGTCGGCCAGCACGCAGACCTCGGAGGGACCGGCGACCATATCGATACCCACATCACCCGAGACAATCTGCTTGGCAGCGGCGACAAAGGCGTTACCCGGGCCGGTAATCTTGTCGACACGCGGAATGGTCTCGGTACCGTACGCTAGCGCGGCCACGGCCTGGGCGCCGCCCACCATATAGATCTCGTCCACGCCGCCGAGCTTGGCTGCCGCGAGCGTATACGGGCTAATCAGTCCATCCTTTTGCGGCGGGGTTACCATGACCACGCGTTTGACGCCGGCCACCTTGGCGGGAATGGCGTTCATAAGCACGGTGGAAGGGTACTGTGCACGACCGCCCGGCACATAGATGCCAGCTGCGGCAAGCGGGGTCACCTTAACGCCGAGCATCGTGCCGTCCGGGCGCGTGGTAAACCAGCTCTGCTCGACCTCGCGCTGGTGGAACTCGCGAATCTGGCGTGCAGCCTTTTCGAGCGCCGCGACAAAAGCGGGATCGAGGCCTTCGAGCGCGGCATCGATCTGCTCTTGCGGTAGACGGAAGCTCTGCAGTTCAACGCCGTCAAAGCGCTGGCAATAGTCGCGCACCGCGGCATCGCCGTTGGCACGCACGTTGGCCACAATATCGCGAGCGGCGTCGACGATGTTTTGCGGCAGCACGCCCTTACGGTTGAGCTGGTTGGTAACGAGGCGCTCACCGGGAGCAAGCTTGATAGTCTTCATATCGGTATCCCCTATCGGTCGAGGTTTTGTTCGAAAAACGAGAGACCGGGCGGCGGCGCCAATCAGCCCGCAGCCCGGACGTTGGGGCGCCCGTTGCGTGCTCGCGCTATTGTGCCGAGCCCGCAACGGGCTCAAAATGCTTGTCCTTCACGGCTGCCGCCAAGCGATCTGCCAGATTGCGTACGCGCGGATCCAGACGTGCGGCGCCTGGATTGACAAAGAAGCGGGCCGTGCAGTCCATGATGCGGCCGGTGATGACCAGGTCATTGTCACGCAGCGTGGCGCCCGTGGCGGTAATGTCCACGATGCGATCGGTCATGCCGACAATGGGGCCCAGCTCGATGTTGCCGTGCAGCGAGACGATATCGGCATTCACACCGCGCTCGGCATACCAGGCACTCGCGATGCGCGGGTACTTAGTTGCCACGCGAAGCGACCCGCGGCGGGCATAGTTGCGCTCGGCCTGGCCGGCGCGCCACGCGGGCTCCGCCTCTATAAACGTGCACAGGCCGTAGCCCAAATCGACCAGCTGCAGCAAGTTGAGGTCGGCCTCGATAAGCGAGTCCCAGCCGCAGATGCCGCAGTCGGCGCCGCCGCAGCCCACAAAGGCGGGCGCGTCGCTGGGGCGCACGATGACAAACTCGATATCGCCGACCGAACCCTCGCCGGCACGCGTGTCGCGGCCGCGCACGATGAGGTGACGACCAGGATCGCGCAGCTCCGAGACATCCAAGCCCGCTGCCTCGAGCACGTCAAGCGTGTCGGCCTTAAGCGAGCCCTTGGGCACGGCAATGCGCAGCGGACCTTCGGCGCCACGGCCCACGGCGTGATCGCCGTCGGAAGCGGCGTCCTCGGCCGAGGTGCGCGCGGCCTCCAGACGCTCGAGCGAAAAAGCGAAGCCCGCCGCCGGCACCTCGACGCCGTCGCCGAACGCGCCGGTAAAGATGGAGTCGTAGCGACCGCCCGAGCCCACCGGATCGGGCAGGCCGCCGGCATAGGCCTTAAAGACCAGGCCCGTGTAGTAATCAAACGAGTTCATGATGGAGAAGTCGAAGGACAGCACCTGAGCGTCCTCGGGAGCCAGGCCCTCGACCAGGGCACGCAGCTCGCGCGTGAGCGGCGCAACAATGCCCGCCGCCGCCAGCAGCGCGTCGACGCGGTCGAGCACCTCGGCACCACCGTGCAGGCGCGGCAGCTCGCTAATGGCGGCCTTGACGGCCTCGGGCTCGGCACTTGCCGCCACGCGGGCATCGAGGCCCACAAAGTCGTTGGCGTGCACGCAGCGCAGCGCCTCGGCAGCCAGCTCGCGATCTTCGCACGCCGCAAGCAGTTCCTTAAACGGACGCACACTGCCCGCGATAATGCGCGCACCGGGAAGTGCCAGCTTGCGCACGGCCTCGGCGACCAGTGAGACAATCTCGACATCGCCCGCGGTGTCGCCCGCGCCGATGAGCTCAAAACCCAGTTGCGTAAACTGACGCGAGCCACCGGCATTGCGCTGACACTCGCGGACCACCGGCGCCTCATAGCGCAGGCGCAGCGGCAGATCGGCCGCACGCATGCGAGTCGAAACCAGGCGAACGATCGGCAGCGTGTTGTCGGGACGGACCACCAGCAGGCGACCGTCGTCATCAAAGAGCTTAAACGGCGTGTCCGCAATGCGGCCGCCCTCCTCGAGCGAGCCCTTGTCCTCGAGCAGCGGCGTCTCGACCGGAAGGTAATGATGCTCCCTGAAGCAGCCCTTCACCGTACATGCGATCTCCTCGCGCGCCTGAGCCTCCTCGGGCAATATGTCCCGGAATCCCCACGGTGTGGCCGTCATCTGGTGAGCCTCCTCATGCTGCGTTTCATATAGAACAGAAGACCGGCATAGCTCCGCCGGTCTTCTGGGTACTTTAGCATACTAGAGTGCTTGCGGGGAAAATCCATCGCAGCCGCTCACACCGTATTCATTTGGAAACATAGGGCAGATTGCCGCAACCCAACCCCACCTAGGCGCCAATCGCGCGTCGGTACTCCGCCATAACCTGAGCGTCGGCCGCCGCAGGATTGGCGAAATAGCGCCAGTCATAGGTCTCGGCCGAAACAACTCCGCGATAGCCGCGCGCCACCAGCCTATCCAGGTCGGCGCGCATATCGCGGTCGCCGTCACCCCAGGCAAGATGCGTCGTGCCGTCTGCCGCAACATCGACAAAATGCACGTGGGCGACATCATCGCCAAGCAGATCGAAATAATCGTCGATGGTATCCCCCGCCACCGCCATAGCGCCCAAATCCAGACACGCCTTAAGTGCCGGATGATCAACTGCCTCGATCATGCGCTTCGTGTCGGCCGCCGAGTTCACGATCATCGACTCAACCGGCTGTAGGGCCTCGAGCACCAGCCGCACGCCGCGCTCTCCCGCATGCTCGGCAATCGCACGCAGCATCGAGGCACTTCGACCCCACGCGTCCTCAATCGGCTCGTTCAAAAATGCCCAGCCGCTCGAAACCATGACCTGCTCGGCTCCAAGTTCCTCCGCAATGTCTACAACGTTCTTAAAGTACGCGAGTGTGCGGGCACGCGCCTCATTCCCGCGCGCCGCGATATTCCACGGCTTGGGGTTGTTCTGTTCGGGACAAAGCCCCACAATCCGAACCCCATACCGCTGTGACAGCTCCCGCACCTGCTCGAGCGAATCGTATCCATGGCAATCGACATACAGATGCATCGCCCCGGTCCAAAGCTCGCAACACGTATAGCCCGAGGCCGCTGCCGAAGAAAAGAATTCCTCAAGGTCAAAATAACGATGGCTGATATTCATGACGGCAAGCTGCGGATACTCCATCTTGTCCACCTTTCGGCAAAAGGGCGCCGCAGCACAGTGTGCGCGACGCCCCCTCTTACATTGTTCTCATTATGACGGATACTCTACTGGACACCAAGCACTCCAAAGAACGCGCCGGCGATACTCACGAGCAGGATTACGAGCATGATGAGCAGCGGATTCATCTTCTTCTTGAGCATGAGATAGACGATTCCAAACAGCCCCATCGTGACAAAGCCCGGGAAGATTCCGTTGAGCAGCTCGGCGAGCGTCTGGGCACCATCGCCTGCGCCGACCATGAGCGGAATGTCCACGGTGACCATCTCCATGGTCATAGCACCGATCACCATGGCGCCCATGATGGAGGCCATCTTGACGATCGTGTCCATAATGCCCGATTCCTGGACCTTGCTGATCATGTCCGAGCCAAAGCGATATCCCACAAACGTCAGCAGGTAACGGATGATGTAGTGAGGGACGTTGAACACGAGCAGGAACAAAATCGGGCCAAGAATAGAGCCCTGCAGTGCCAGCGACGTGCCTACACCCGTTGCCAAAATTCGCAGCGTGCCCCAGTAGAAGGCATCGCCCACGCCGGACAGCGGTCCCATCAAAGCAAGCTTGACATTAGAGATCGCGCTCGTGTCAAAGCTATCGTCAGTAGCGTTGACCTCCTCCATTGCAGCGGCGATGGACATGGGAAGCGTCGAGATGTACGGCGTGACGTTATAGAGCTCCATATGGCGCTTAAGGGCGGCCTTAAAGTCCGCATCCTGCGGATACAGCTTGCGAAGGATCGGCATAAGGGCCCACATAAAGCCGATATGGCCCATACGCTCGTAGTTCCAGGAATGCTCATAGGGAATCGAGCGCCAGAACAGCTTCTTAAGGTCTGCGCGGGAAATCAGCCCGTCGTAAGAAGACTCAAACTTAAAACTCATCGAACCCACTCCCAATCGCAGGATCCTCGGTTGCCGCTGCGGGCTGCTCCGCTTTTTTCTTATCACCCAAAACCGTCATCGCGACGACGATGATCGCGGCAAAGATCGCCACGCCCGTCGTGCTAATGCCAAAGTAGGCGACGAGGAAGAAGCCAGCGAAGAAGAACGGAGCCACTGTTTTGTTCATAATCATCTGCGCCAGCATCGCAAAGCCGAGTGCGGGCAAGAAGGCGGCGGCGACATCCATGCCGGTCTGAACGAAATCGGGGATGATGTTGAGCAGGCTGGCAACAGCATCGGCACCAAAGAAGAATGCCAGGGGAATAATCAGCAGGCCGCACCAGCTCTGTGCGTAACCGGCGATGAGCATGTTGCGCGTGATGGCCTTGGTGTCTCCGTCCTCGACGTTTTTGTCGATACGGTGCACCAGCAGCAGCATGACCGGTTGGCCCAGGGCCGTGTCGAGCGCCAGGACGATCGTGGCGATAGGAATACCCAGGGTCAGGGCCGCCGAAGCGTCCGCGCCGGCCTGCATGGCAAGAGATACGCCCAGGATAGTGCCGGAAATCGTATCGGGCGGGTTATAGGCGCCGACCGAGATGGCGCCGACCATGGCAAGCTCCATCGTGGCGCCCATAATCGTGCCGGTCACCATGTCGCCCATGACAAGGCCAACCAGAGGTCCGAGCACGATCGGGCGCTGGAGGTAGCTCGTGCCCGTCAGCCACTCGGAATAACCCAAAAGGGCAATCAGGAAAATCAGGATTGTCTTGATAACCATGACGGCCCCTAACCGATGACCTTCGCAGCGTCAGTCTTCGCATCTGCCGGAATCATCTGAATGAACAGTTCATAGCCCTCGCCGAGCAGTTCCTTCACGTAGGCCTCGTTCTCGGGCGTGAGGAACACGCTCGTCGAGACCTGGCGGGCATTCTCGCTAAAGGCAACGTTGCCGAGGTTGATCTTCTTGACTCCCATCGCCTTGGCGACGGCACCGGCCTGCTGAATCGTCTCGCAAACCACGAAGAGTTTGTACTTATCGGTCACACCGCTCTGGAGCGCCTTGACAGCATCCTCGGTGTTTTTGACGACGACCTTGCATCCTTCGGGCTTTGCAAGGGACAGGGCCTGCAGACGAAGCTTGTCATTGAGGACCGTGTCGCTCACTAACAGGATGCAGTCGGCACCCAGAGCCGAGGTCCAGCTAACGGCAACCTGGCCGTGAAGCAGTCGATAATCTACGCGAATCATCTGAATCATGATGTGCTCCTAACGATTAAAACTCATCGAGTTCGGCCTGCCCCAGCAGGTCGTTGACGTACTTGACCTTAGTGTCGTCCGCCTCGACGATTTGACGAATGGCCTCGTCGATCGGAGTGGAATCGGGTACGAACAGCAGCTGAATAAGGAGTGGCAAGTTCATATTGGTCACGAGGTGCGTGTTGGGACGCGTCTGGACGATCTTGGTGAACTCGTTGTTGACGCTGCCGCCGAACAGGTCAGTGCACACGACAACTTCGTCGTCCGCGGCAAAGCCGTCCAGAATCGCTGCAGCCTCCTTGGACAGGTCCTCGTTTCCGTCGACATACATAGAGAGCGCATGGACGTTTTCGCGCTCACCGGAAAGCAGGCCGATGCTCTCGACGATTCCAGACGCGAAATGAGCATGGGACGCCACGATAAACTGCCTCATTCGATTCCCCTTCCTAGCGAATTTCGGCATAAAAATGCCCGGACGCATGCGCCCGGGCAGGATGCTTCTTGATCAGTAGCTTATTTGTCACCGATTAGTAGTCGAACTGGTGATAGTAACGACGGTAGTTGAGGTTGTGCTTGGTGACCGTCTCGTAGTAAGCGGCAAGGCGATCGGTGATCAGCGAGGAGAGGATCCACGGAGACACGATGACGCGGAACTCGTCGTCAAGGCCGGGAATCGCGAACTCGGCGGTGTCGATGATGTTGATGTCGGTGTCGCCGGTCACGCCGC